>Ga0114973_10001943_pt1 | contig 15150 bp, 14 predicted proteins | sample M_140807_MF_Meta_FD_87025 | JGI IMG/M metagenome (GOLD analysis project Ga0114973, IMG submission 87025) | Freshwater microbial communities from Lake Montjoie, Canada to study carbon cycling - M_140807_MF_MetaG | ecosystem: Environmental > Aquatic > Freshwater > Lake | place: Lake Montjoie... | reverse complement strand
TGGCCTGGTGCCACTCCGGGTGCTTCTGTTCCGCACAGGAGATGCAGCAGCGCGTCGTCAGCCCCCCATACGTATGAGTATCCCGTTTTTTGGGGCAATGCTCGCAGCGCGTCTCGGCGATTTTGGCCTGGTGCCACTCCGGGTGCTTCTGTTCCGCACAAGATCCGCAGCAGCGCGTCGTCAGCCCCCCATACGTATGAGTATCCCGTTGCTGGGGGCAATGCTCGCAGCGCGTCTCGGCGATCCGGGCCTGGTGCCACGCCGGGTGCTTCTGTTCCGCGCAAGAGACGCAGCAGCACGTTGTCAGCCCTCCATACGTATGAACATTCCGTTGCTGGGGGCAGTGCTCGCAGCGCGTCTCGGCTATCCTGGCCTGGTGCCACTCCGGGTGCTTCTGTTCCGCACAAGATTTGCAGCAGCGCGTCGTTAGCCCTCCATACTTCTGAAAGGCTCGTTGCTGGGTACAGTGCTCGCAGCGCGTCTCGGCAATCCTGGCCTGGTGCCACTCCGGGTGCTTCTGTTCCGCACAGGAGATGCAGCAGCGCGTCGTCAGCCCCCCATACGTATGAGTATCCCGTTGCTGGGGGCAATGCTCGCAGCGCGTCTCGGCGATCCTGGCCTGGTTCCACTCCTGGTGCTTCTGTTCTGCACAGGAGATGCAGCAGCGCGTCATCACATCATCCTCGGAAAATTCTTTAGAAGAGAGCTCGCCTGAGTCGAGGTCAACACCCTCATCGTCGGTGCAGTCATCTCCAGACCCCACGTGCACTTGGTCGTCTCCGTCACCCATGGAGTGACTGTTCAGGACACTGCACGCCCATCCGTCGGTTCTCCGACGCTTTCTGGTGTCCATGCTCACGCGCGCGAGCATGACCGCAATCCCTCCCGCCTGGCTTTGACACGCGGCGTACACGGAACAAATCATTTTCGGAATGCCGTAAAACGGCAATTTCAAACCTTGCAGACAACATGCCCTGCTTCTCGCATGTATGCGTCCTTTTTTGCTGATAGGCTTTGTTCCTATTTTGTATGTCAGACGCGCCGAGTCCGTTTGCACGACGAGGCAGTGCGTCGAATCCTACGCTTTGCCCTTCGCTCGAGGCTTTGCTTTGGCCCGTGGCTTGCGCGAAGAAGACGCGTCCCCACCTTCCGCAACTTCACCCTGAGCATTTCGCTCGTATCGGAGCCTAATATATTCGGTGTGCGCCGCCAGCAGCGCGTCCAGCTCCTCCATCCACATCCGCTCTTCCGTCATGCCCTCGAGATGTGTCATCTCCTTCCGCAACGTGGCGCTCGTCTCCTTCAGTTTGAGAATGGCCTCTTCCGTGCAGGAAGAGAAAGACATGCCCAGCGCGTAGTCGAAGCAAACTTCGCCAGAGCCCGTCTTCAGAGGGGTGAGCCCGTGCGATGTCAGATCTTCTTCCAGCGCGGCGCGCTTCTTGCCTTGGAGCTTGATCTCGCCAGACACGACCAACTCCACGAAATGTGCACGGCCCTCCGCAAGCTCCAGGTCTCTCCTCAGACGATTCAGCACGAAGGCCTTCCGGACGCCATAGAGCCGCAGCCTCTCCTTGGCGTGCTCCTTCAGAATGCCCTCGTACTTCGGGAAGAGGCGCAGCTTGTACTCGGCATCGTGGAGCCACATGAAGGTGTTGGGGACGCTCTCCGTAAGTTTCAAGGCCTTCTGCAGCACGGCGTCCTCGACGTCGGCGATGGGGCTCGCGAAGTGGAGCTCGATGCACACGGAGGCTTCCGTGCTGCGATTGACGATGGAGGCCACCGGAAACTTGGCTTTGTCCCCCGCCTCCTTGAGGTCCGTCAGGAAGACATCGGTCCACCTCCCCACCGGAAGCTCCAAGATTTCGATGGATGACGGGCCTGTCCTCCTGAAGACACCGCGCGTCTCCACGCCCTTGCAGGTCGCCTCCACTGGTCCGGTGAAGTCCTCGTAGTGCGGCACTAGCTCCGGCAGCGTCCCCCCCGCGATGATGGCGCGACAGGCAGCCACCACAGACGGGAGCGAGTGGCACGGCACGCAGCTCGAGAAACCGGTCCCGATGCCGGAGGCTCCGTTGATGAGGATGAGCGGCACCACCCCGCAGTAGTGCGTCGGCTCAACGCTCTGCCCTTCCTCGGTGCGATATTCCAGCACGTCATCGTCAGCCTTCGGAAAGATGGCGCGCGTGATGTTGGAGACCTTGCTGAAGATGTACCTTGCAGCCGCATGCGTGCCCGGCGGGTCCAGCCGACTGCCAAACTGCCCCAGCGGCATCAACAGCGCGACGTTGTTGGTGCCGACGTGCTCCTGGGCCAATCCGACAATGGACTCGACGAGGGAGTTCTCCCCGTGCAAGTACATGGTCTTCATGGCCGTGCCAGCTGCCGCTTGCGCCACTTTGATCTCGGGGTTGCCCTTGTTCGAAAGGAAATAAAAGATGGCCTTCCGACGCGAGGGCGTGAGGCCGTCGATGGCGGATGCGATGCCCCGGAAGTTGCTGTACATGGAATAATGGATGAGGTCCTTCTGCAGAAAGTCCGTGACCGTCAGCGACGGTTGGCCATAATCGATGGTGAGCTCGGTATTGTAGTCTTCGGTGAGGATGCGCTTCCTCTCGTCCGCCTGCTTGTCGTCGAAGAAGGCGATCATGCGCGCCTCCGCGCTCGGGTCCCAGGCGAAGCCCAGCGTGTGCCGCTGCAGCTGCCTGAAGATGTCCTTGGCATCTTTCACAGTTGACGTGCCCAGGCCCTTGTAGTATTTGATGTTGTACTGCCCCGAGTCTTCGAGCGCCGCCCAAGTGTTGAAGCCCTGCACGCTGAAGAACTCCTTGATGTCCCCCTGCCCGCGTTTGGGGGTGGCTTTGATGAGCGGCGTGACGATGCGACACACGAAGTCCGGACGCTCCCGAAGGATCTCCGGGAAGAAGTAGTGCAGCGCGTTGAGGAGGAGTCCCGCGATGTGCGCGCCGTCGGAATCCTGGTCCGTGAAGATGGCCACGCGGCCGTAGCGCAGGTGGTCGGGGCTTCCGCCGGGGGAGACGTTGAGAATCTTCAGGAGCGCAGCTATCTCCTTGTTCCCGATGGACACCTTCACGGGCTTGTTGCGCACGTTTAGCACCTTGCCGCGGAGAGGATACACCCCAAACTTGTCCCTCCCGACGACCGAGAGCCCGGCAACCGCCAGGGCCTTGGCGCTATCCCCCTCCGTGAGAATGAGGGTGCACTGAGCGGGCGTCTTTCTGCAGTCCAGCGCCGGGTCGTACTTGTCAATGTTGACGTCCGCCGACTTCTTGGAAGGCGCCACCTTCTTCAGGTCCTTCGCCAGCTCGTGCTGCACCTCATGCTGGATGAGGGCCTCCACGACCGGGAGCTTCGCCAGTTTCGAAACGAAGCGCTCGGACCACTCGACCTTGAAACCGAAGTCCTTGACTTGCGTCGAGAGGTTTTCCTTGCTCTGGTTGGTGAAACGCGGCTTGTCGATGCGCGCCACACAGCACATGGCCAAGAACTCTTTGACGCTCTGGAGCCGAATGTGCGCGTTGTTCTTCTGCTTCGTCGCCACCGTGCAGATGGCCTTGTGGAGCTTCTCGAAGAGGTGGCTGGCGAGGGACCCGCCGTCGCATCTGATGCCGTTCACGAAGCAGGTGAAGGCATCGCAGTCCTTCCGCGGCCCCAGGATGACCTCGCATCCGGCGCCTTCGCTCCGTCCGAAGGTCTCCGTGAGGAGACCCTCCTCCGATCCAAAGAGCTCGCTGGCAAAGGCGGTGGACTTACAAGCGAGCCTGGTTTCGTTGAAGGTCAGAGCGACGCCGAGGCGGGCGCAGACGGCCACCTCCGCCGAGCGAGTCCTCAAGAGGTCTTCCAGGAGCGGGGCGCACGCGCCGCAGTCGATGCCCAGGCGCTCGTAGTCGGGGGTGAAGCGAACTCGCACCAGCCCCGCCTTGCAAGCCAACGGCTTGATGGTCTGTTCCCCACGTTCCGTGAGATTCTTCTTGAAGACTTGGTGAAAGAGCGTGCGTCGATCGTGCACCTCCACCTCGAAGTGAGTGCTCCAGATGTTGGTGCAGGACACGCCCACGCCGTTCCTGCCACCCAGGAGCCGCGTCTGGCTGTCGTCGAAGTTGCTCCCGGCCGAAAGTTCCGTGAAGACGACTTCCGGGATGTATCGGTCCGTCTGAACGCCGTCTTTCACGAAGAGCTCTATCGGGATGCCGCGGCCGTCATTGGTGATCTCGATGACGCCGTCTTCTGGAGAAAATGTCACCGAGATCTTCCTGAGCTCGGGGTCGCGGCCGCTGGCGTCCAAGGCATTCACCAGGGCCTCGTCGAAGATTTTGAGGAAGATCGGGGAGAGCGTCCACTGCTGCTTGCGGCGCTTCATGTCCTTGTCCAAGAGGCTTCCCTCGACGGTCAGGGGGTCGATGCCTCCGACGAACATGTCCGGGCGCTGCAACACCGCTTCTTGGGGCGAGAGCCACTGGAAGGCTTTGGCATCCTCCGAGATCGGGGGTGGGCCCTTCCCGACGGAGGAGTCGGCCTTCTGAGCGGCCGCCCGCTTCTTGGGGGGGGCGCTGCTTTCGGACGCCGCCGCCGCGCCCTCCTTTCGCTTTGCCATACCGAATCAGAAACGCGGGATTGCGACGACTGGCCTTGATCCAGTCGCTGCGAAAGACGTAAATAATTTTGTCTTGGCCAGCACCCAGGGTCGCGTTCAAGTCACGCTTCGATTCTTAAGCTCTTCAAATGCCACCGCGTCTGGTCGCCTTCTTTTTAATGAAACTCGACGACGCCGCACGTTCCCTCACATTTCGGCATCAGGGAAGACGTCATCGATTCTGAAGTGTTCGGGGGCAACGCAGTCTTCCGAAGGGCGCAGCGCGAGGGCTGCCGCGTTCAACGTGATTCCAGCCGACCCGTTCATGCACCAGTACTGGGCATCCAGCAGCACCTTGCAGCGCCCGTTCTTGAAACCTTCGCACGACGCCATGTTGGCCTCCAGGAAGCCCCACCCCACTCCCCTCGTCAGCACGCCCGTGGGATGCCGGATTTTGATTTCCGTCGCTGCATGGACGTTGGAACAAGGGCGCAGCATGAAATTCACCTTTATGACGGCGTGTAAGCTACTGGACTTCTCGGTGCGTTTCACGAGGGACTGCCACGTCACAGCGGTCTCCGTCACGGACGCGAAGGAGGCCTCCAGCTTCCGATCGAGGGCTTCCATGAGGCGGAGCGAGTCGCCGGCCAGCGTGACGTGCAGACGCGCGCTCTCCGGATGACTCGGCGCAGGGGCGGCGTCCTCGGCAGAAGCTCCTCGGTCCCCCCACACTCGAGCGTCCACTCCGAATTTCAGGTCCAGCCAAGCGCCGAGCTTCAAATAGGCGCGTTTTCCGTCCACGCAAAGAGACGGCGTTTGATACCGCTGCAAGGGAGGCGCGGTGACCTCTTCCGGAGACAGCTTTTCTATGACTTCCGGAGTCAGTTCTAAGACGACGGCATCTCCTTTGGCCCTCTTCTTGGGATACTTCCCGCTGGGAGCAGACGCTTCTTGCGCGCGCTTCATTTCCTCACTGCGCAGGAAGGAACTTCGAAGCAAAGGAACGAAGGCGGACTCGCAGGGAGGGACGCTCGAGCAAGAAAGGCGACGAGGCGAAATCGGCGGTGCGTTCGTCCGGCTCTTCGACGCGCTCCCGAGCACGGGAGCCTTTGGGAGAGCATACTATCAAAGAGCGAGCAGACAGACAAGCTGCTACTCGCATTGGCCGCCAAGGCATCTTTGCCCAAAATGGCCTCTCCCACGGAACCGGTAGAGCGCATACTGTGCTGCAATGTCCTGGATTCTGAAATGACTCATCGAGACGCCATCTACCGGCATCCACTCTTCGGTTTCGAAGAGACCGTCGCGTGGCCCCCGCCCAACTACAAGGACATCCTCTGCTGGCACTGCTGCCACGTCCCTCCGAGCGTCCCGGTCTGTCTCCCCAATTCCTACGACAGGCGCAAGGAAGTTTTCCATGTCTTCGGCTTTTTCTGCAGCCTGCAATGCGCCAAGTCGTACCTCATGGAACACAGCGCCTTCGGCTCCGGAGATCGCACGATGCTGCTCCATTACATGGCCATGAAGCACTTCGGCCACCACGGAGGGGCCGTGCTCCCCGCTCCCCCGAGGCACCGTCTCAAAATCTTCGGAGGCGACCTGGACATCGTCGAGTTCCGCAAGGAGCACGAATTCCTCACGACCTCCATGTCACCTCCTCTGATCGCAACGCCGGAGGTGTACGAACGGTGCGTGTCGCCGGCGGCCGATTCTTGGACGTCCAAGGGCCCAGGGATGAAGGGCGCCTCTCTCGCGGCCCCTTCGAACCAGCCCTCGACCTCCAGCGCCAGCTTGTTCGGCTCCTTCGTCAGGCAGAAGAGGAGCGCTTCGACGGCTCTGGTTCCCACCGCCGAAGGGAGGGCAACGGATCAGCCCGTTCCAGGGACGCTAAGTGTCTTCATGAAGAAGAAAGTAAAACAGTAGATGTCCGAGCTGCCGCGAAGAATCTGGGGCACCGCGCTCTGGACTTTCTTGCACACGGCAGCCTCGGCCTTGGACAACCCAGAGGCTCTGGTGCAGATCCTGGAGGCTCTCCCAAAGACGCTCCCGTGTCCAGAATGTCGACAGCACAGCCAAGAATACCTGTCTTTGTTCCCGCCGGGGGCATCCATCCGCGACGCGGAGACGGCCAGCCGCTACATCTTCGAATTTCACAACGCTGTAAATCTGCGCCTGGGAAAGCCGGTCGCACACCCGCGAGTGCTGCACGCGAGGCACGGAGTCTTGTTGCCCGAGGCGGTGAGACCCGCCCGTCGCTTCGAGAGGGTCAAACCGTACAGAATGATTTAGTGCAGGGCTGCACGTCCGGGCAGCTGCCCTCGAGCACGATCTCGCCTCCGAGCTGCTCCTCCACGCTGCAGATCTCCTCCAGCAGGCGACCGAAGGCGTTCTCGAGGACTGCCTCCTTGGTCTCGTAGCCAAGCACCTCGAAGTCCAGCTGGACCACTTTCGGGCGCTCGAAGGCTGCGTCGGGCAGCAGCTGAGCCAGGAACTCCTGCCTTGCCGGGTGCGTCTTGGGCCCCACGACGCCCGCGTTGGAAAAAGAGAAGCCGGCGCGGCGAACGGTCTCCGCGCAGCCCCTCGGGAAAGGTTTGCTTATCTGCACCTCCGGCCGGTAAGACACCGCCGCGACCGCACAGTGCTTGGCGTGCTTGCTCAGAAACACCGAGTCCGGTCGAAGTTCCACCAGGGCCAGCTCGTGCAAGCCTCCGTCCGCCGCGTCGGACGAAGCGCGCAAGCCGATCGCAGCCTCCTCTTCCCCTCTCAAGAGCGTCACGCCCGGCGGGAGCATCAGGTGGCGCGCAAAAGCCATCTCTCCAGGAGGCACCATGAGGCGCGCTTGGCCTTCGCAGAGGAACTCCTCCGACCTGACGCAGAACGAGAGCTGTCCGATCCGATGCGCTGCGATGGGTTCGTACTCCGCGTCGTGGACCTTGCCCGTGAAGTGCACGACGTCGGCCGCCAGACACAGAGGCCGAGTCAGGAGCGAGCGGCGGACGAGATTGGCCACGCCGTAGCCTTCGCACCGCAGTGCCTGCAATCCCGTAAGACGGAGCCCCTCCACCAGCTCGCGGACGGAGCGCACGCCGCGTCGGAGCGCTTCGAGCTCACCGCGCAACAGGACCCCTTCGTGCTGAGGGTGCTCCTTCACCACCGCGGCGACGGCGGCAGGATCCTCCTCCAGGACCTTCTGCGTCGCCAGCCCCATCCACGTCTCGTCCTGGGGCCAGATGCGCCAGCGGTCTTCGGAGACGCGTTCGACGTGGATGTCCATGCGTTCCTTCTCGAGAGGCGCTACACCTGGGCCCTTAAGAAAGCAAGCTATGGAGCCTACCCCCCAGCACCTGAACTGCGGCGAGTATTTCGGGGATTACAGACCCTACAGAAACCCCTGCGAACTCCCGTGCCATTCGGGTTTCGTCTTCAGCGGATGGGTGAGCCACGCAAACCGCGACCAGTCCGGTCTCTCTTCCCGCATTTGGAGGGTCAGTTTCAGCGACCTGGAGGCCGAAATCGTGTGTGAGCCTCAAGAGGCCGATTTTTTGACCCAGTGTGTCATGGACGGCCTCGAGGTCTGGACGAGCGGCTTTCTGATGCTGTCGAGCACGAAGTCGTTCTTTCCTCTTCTCTACAGCGTCTACGCGACCAGAGGCCCGGCGTCGCGCCTCTCGGCCAAGGTGGCCGAGTGCCTCGCGTCCAACGCCCTCGTCGCTTCCGTGCGCGACGTCTTCGACAACCCCATGCACGCGCACGTCAACGGGACCTCGCTGGGACCGGGGCTGTGTCACCCCATGGCCTACTCCGTCTTGATGCAGAAGGCCTCGTCTTTGCGGGAAGACCCCGAAGCGCTCCGCGCGCTCTTTTTCGTCGTGCACTCCGAGGCCAACACGAGATCACGATCGTCGCTCTTCTACGGACAAGACGCGACGCGCCTGGGGGCCTCTTCTTTCACCTACAGGGCGGGAGGAGGTGCGGGGGCCGTTCAGAAGTCGGTTCCTCCAAACGTCTTCCCAGGAGAGGTCGTGAGAGGATGCGCCGTGGTGGGGCACGATGGCAACTCCGTCCTTTCCGTGCTCTCCGCGCTCTTGGAGGTGGACGCCTCTTCCCCCACCCTCGTCGTCGCCGAGAGAGCCGCCGTACCGTTCGTGGCAGACGCACTACGGCGCGGATCCACGAGCGTCATGACGCTTTTGTCCGTGAGCGACTTCAACGCATTCCTCTTCGAAGCCTCCAGAGTCGTCCTCGTGAGCGTGGAGATGCTCTGCCACTCGGACGCGGAGGCTCACCTGACCGCACTGAAGAGACGGAGCTGGCACCGGCTGGTGACGATCGGCTGGCCGCAGGTCAGCCAGGAGCTCGAGATGTCCAACGCGAGCTTCAGCTATCAGACGCATCTCTGCCTGTCCGTGACCGAAGACCTCCATGTGCACGACTGTCTCTTCGATCTGTCTTCGGCGGCCGCTCTCCTCGGACTGTCCGAGGGAGCCATGCAGGACCCCATCTCGGTGCACGCGCTGCTCCGCCAGCGAGTGTTTCACCTCTCGCCCTTCAGCGAAGAAAAACAGAAGGCTGGGACTTTGACTCGACCGCAGATCGCCTATGCCGTGCGACTCGCCCCGCCCGTGGATTCCGACGAAGCCGCCAGGCTCTGCAATTATCGAGGATCCAAGAGACAGATGCGCACGCTCTTCGGGTCCATGTGCGCTTCCGGCAAAGGCGCCTTTTCCTCTTTGGCCGAAGGCACCTCGCTGCTCGAGCACTTCTCCATGCTCAGAGTCCGTCTGTCCGCCTTCGCCGCGTCGCAGCTAGGAGAGGAGGCCGTTGACGCGGAGTGTCCCGTGTGTTTCGAGCCGAACCCCCCCGTGGTCACGAGCTGCGGGCACCGATACTGCCAGGGCTGTCTCCAGCAGTCTCTGAGCACGCAGCGACGGTGCCCCGCATGCCGCGCCCCCCTGCAGAGCAGAGACGTCGTGCACACGGACGCGAAGCCAGACGCCCTGGGCGCCTACCTAGAGTTCCTCTTCGACCTCTTGAAGGGAAGACCCACGGGCAAAGCTATCGTGCTGGCCTCGTGGGGCGAGACCCACGAGCGCATCGCCGCTTGCTTCCGTCGCAAGGGGCTCGTCCACTTCTGGGCGTGGCGCGGGGGTGCCAAGCAGCTCTGCATCAACAACCAGCGCTTCTGTGGCAGCCCCGACGGAGCACTCCTGGTGGACCCAGGCAGCGATTGCTTCTCGCTCGCCTGGGCTCGTTTCAAAGACGTCTCCGAAGTCTTCGTGCTGTGGCCCCTCTGCTCGTCCGAGGGCCTCGACGACGTCTGCTGTCAGTTGAGGCGCGCCAAGGCGGCCGCCCCGGGAGCTCGCTTCGTTCTCGTCACCCGCGACCGCGACGCAATCCTGCCCGTGACGCCAACGTGCGTTCGTCCTCACATGCCAGGGCTCGAATGCTCCGCCTGCCTCTTCGACGGCCGCTTCCTGCCACCTTAGGCCAAGACGACCGCGGAGAAAATAGGTGGGTCCCGAAATGTCTCTCTGGTAAAGACGTCCGGATGAGCATGAGCCACTCGTACGCGCAGGAAGAATGCTTGGAGGCCAGACTCAAGCAAAAGAGCGCTCTTCTTTGCAGAACCGCCTGTCCCGCGCCAGAGAATGACTTGTCCATCGCAGAAGTGAGAAAAGCGCTCTCGTGCCTGCGCAAGGGGTGGGAGGCCGTGCAGCTCGACCGGACCAGCAAACCCCTTTATCTCTCCAGCGTCCTGTCGCTGTCTCAGAGCCAGCGCATTCGCATGGAAGACTTCGCTCTCCGTTTCGTGCTCGCACACCATCAGAAACGACACAGCGGCAGCGGCGCCTCCGAAAACAACGGTCGTTAATGTCAAAGGAGGAGACATGGAAACTCACACCGCGGCAGATGCGCTGCGCGACCAGCTCAAGGGACTGCTCTCCGAACTGGACGAGGAGATTCGCACCACGTACCCCTCTTCGTGCGCGGAACTCTCCAGAAGGACCGACGTCTCCGAAGTCAGCATCGTCAAAGACGTGGTTTGCCTGGTGAGGAGAGCTCTCCTGGGCGACTCGGTCGTCTCGGACCCGCGGTGCACGTCCTCGGGCCAGTCTTCCGACCTGAGAGACTGCCTGGCAGTCTGCGCCAGAGACATCCGCCTCGAGCGGGAGCGCCGAGAGGCGGATCTTGCTTCTTTGAGGGTCCTGTCGTGGCCCCAACAGCTCGGCGCGGCGTTCCAGCAGCTTCTGGACGAGGAGGAGAACGTCTGCGCGCACCTCAGCGCGCAGAACGCCTTCGCGCGAGAGAGGGCCATGGCTCTCAAGGCCGTCATCTCCGACATTTCGGAGGTGTGTCTCAACGCCATCTCGGCGGCCATGCGGCTCTCGAACGCCGACGAGAAGGAGCGCCGCCGCATAGCCTCCTCCGCAAACTTCGCGGCGGAGTCGGCCGCCGCGCAGTGGCTCGGATGGACCGAAACCTGTCGCCAGAAGCAGACGCGCCACTGGATGTCGTGCCCGGCCGTCAGAATACCCCAGCTTCTCAGCGAGGCATCCTCGCAAGACAAACAGGCCGCCGCGTTTCTCTCCGCGATACGGACGGCCATGAAGCTCCGAAGGCAGCAGATCAGGCTCGTCTCCGTCCAACAGAGGCTGGCCGCGGTGTTAGCGTCCTGCGACGTGCTCTCTTCCCTGCAGCAAAGCATCCAGCTGCCCGTCTGACGCGCGATCACGAAGGCTTCCTGGGCCTCTTCCTTTCGACTTTCTCGCCGGCGGAAGCCTTCTTCTTCGGAGGCCGCGCGGAGGCCTCGAACTTTTCGAGCTCCGCCGCGTGATCCGGATTCAGCAGCAGGTCTCGGTAGTTAATCCAGAAAGACCTGCCGCGATCTTTGAAGGTTCCCAGGACAGGAACAGCTCTGCAGCGGCTCAGAATGCAGAGACACTGCGTCTCGTCGCTCTTCTCATCGTATCGCTTGTCCGTTATTCTGACCAGAGTGGGGTCGCTGAGGTGCGCGCGCTCATCCCAGAGCCGCGGGCGCGAAGAGAAGTAGGCGAAGACGTCTTCATCCGACCAGAGCTCGGAAGGCCTCCACAGCAACACGCGCCGCTGCGCGTCCCCCGGACACGAGACGGGACGGAAACGAGTCTTCCAGGCGACGGCCAGCGCGCTGAGAGGCCCGCCTCCCGAGCCCCCTTCTCCTTGCATCTGCATTTTCAAGGACTACGTACGCCAAGAGTAGGAAGAGACCCGTGACCTCTTTTTTCATGAGCCGCGAAAAGACGGAGGCGCGACCCTGCCGAATCAACGAAAGCATGTCCTCGTGACTCACGCGAAAAAGATGCACCCGTGCGGGGGGCAGAGGCATTTCCAAGACGGTGACCCTGGACGCGTCGGCAGAGAGGATCTCGGCTCTCGAGAGAAAACTGCATTTCAGCCACAAGAGGATGGCAGGAGAGTCTAGCATGTCCTTCAAGAGCAGGGACTGCGTGTTGACGACGAGCGCCAGCAGCTTCTTCCCCGCGGGAGGATTCAAAAAGGAGAGGGGGGCATTGTTGGCGATCCCCAAGTCCACGTACAGCCTGCCTGCTATCCTCACGGGATCCAGCGCGCCTGGCAAGGCCGCCGAAGCCATCACCGCATCTATGAGCTTGACATTCGGGTGACTGGAGGCCCTGAAGAAGACCGCCCGCCCATCCTCGAGGTCCGCGGAGAAGCACCCGAAACGAAGCCTTCTGTTACTGGCGAGCCACAAAAGCGTGGCCCCCCTGGGGACGCCCGCTTCTACCAGCCACGTCTCGATGACGTTCCTAAGCCGCCGTCCGTCCAAAGGCGCTCTTCCTGCAAGGATGCGACCGAAAGAACAGGACTCAAAGAAGAGGTTCGACCAGGGCATCGTGAGGAACTTATCGCGAATCTGCGCGACGCTCAGCCCAGCCGCCAAGAGGCACGCGATCAAGGAGCCAGCCGAGAGCCCGCACACCTCTCGAAAGGCCCCCACGTCGAGTACCTCCAGACATCCGATGAAGGCGGCCACCTTCAACCCTCCCCCCGACAAAAACAACGTCGAGTGGTCTTCCCACATCGTTTCTTTGACGCCGTAGCGCTGCGTCGACGCGGATATCCGCGATCAACCCCAATCCGCCAACGCGCTGCTGATCTTCAGGCTGCGCTCGGGGACGCCGAGCGCGACGAAGCTCCGCACGCTTTCCCGAAGACTTTCAATGACCACCGCGGGGGACAGATCGTGGAGGCGCACCAAGCAAGGGTGCACGCGCTGTCCCAAGTCGTGCTCTTGAAAATGGACGATGTCACGGTGCACGGTGACGACCTTCCTCAACGGAGAGCCCAGCCGCAGGCGGTCCACTTCGTCTCGCCAGGCATCTTCCGACCCCGCGCTCAAGAGTCGCGCGATGCTGCCAGTGCCGAGCTCGTGGTCGATCAGCTGCGCCGAGAACTTCTCTTCCGAACGTTCCTCCGCGCTCTCGAAATACATTCGGTTTTTTTTATCGTCTGAGACGGCCCGCAAGAGAGCGGCGGAGGAGAGCGAGAGAGGAATTTCGAAGCCGACTCCGACTCTCACCGTAGTTTCTTGCTGCATGTGTTTACAGGGCCATTCCGCGGATTTGCTACCCCGACGAACGACGAACATAATCTGACCTTTTTAAAAAACACACACTCGCAGCCATGGGAGCCTCATTGAGTGCTTGCGCGAATACCGCTGTCGTCTCCGCCACGAATTTTCCTAAGGCGCTGGTCGTTCTCCCAAAGGATCAGAAGCCTCCCAACTTCATGCAAAAGATCGGGCTGACGTGCATTGCATCTTTTGCGTCGAACGATACTAACGCGAGCATGCCCCCAAGCGCGAATTTGTATGCGGCCGTCGTCGAGTACGATTGGGGCATGGTGGTCCCTCTCATTTTGGCCGTCTTGCTAGTTTTGATCCTGATAGGCTATTTGATCATGAAAATGCGTCACCACTCGGCTCCAGCGATGGTGGCTCCTATGATGGATGGACAATGAGGTCTACGTGATGGCTCCAATTAGGAGCACGAGGTCTCCATGGCAAACTGCGCGCGTTGTTTGCTGATGTGATGACTCAGATGTATTCCTGCGGCTCCTTCGACCGTAGCTTGCTCCACCTGGTATTTGTCAGAGAAGGCCTCTTGCGAGGACTCCGCCAGTTTTTGAAGAGACGCGCCGCACGCCTCGGTGCACGTGAAAACTTCGTAGCACCTGCCCCCGAAACCGATGACCGCTTTCCGATTGGCCTCGGCGTTCGTGCGCGGGCATCTCCTCACCCCCCCGTGGCGCGTGATGCTGGAGGGAACGCAGAGGCAGACCAGGAGGAGCAAAACAAATAAAAGGCTTCCCGCCCACAAGATGCCTTTCATGGTCTCGATCATTTTATGTGTGACAATCATTTCTGGGGACACGGGACCTTCGTCTCCGCATTTGCAGCCCAGACGAAGGCGCCTTGGGGCGTCCTATCCCAACCCGTCACCGAGTTGACGCTTCCATTTTTGACGCCCATCATGTATTGCGGAGGGTGATACTCTTGCTTCGTGGGATCGTAAGGTTTGTTGAGCTCTTTCAGTCTGCTTTCCATGAAGGGGCCGAATCGTGAGATGCCTCCCTCGCATGAAAATCCGTCGTTGTTCACACAGCCCCAAGGATTGGCGCACCCCTGGTTATACGTCTCTACGTTCACGGGCTTGCTCTGTTGAAAATTAAGACCTATGTTGAAGCCTTTGGTGATGGCTCCCCGATTGACTTCGGAGAAAATATCACAATGCGAGCCGCAGGGCGGCCATGGGTCAGCCGATCCTTGCTCGAAGGTGTTGAGACCCACTTCCTGGAGACGCTCCACGCACGTCATGGACGGGACGTGCAGAGCTGGCTCGGTCATCCTTTGTCATCTTGCATGACTTTTGTCTTCGCCATTCGCAAATCAGAGCCCGTCCAAAATCGGATCCTTGCGCCTCCTGGATATTTTGGTGAGCAGCCAGAAAAACAAGAAACTCGCGACGAGCGTGACTCCCACCAAGAACGACACTTTCCAAGGGTCTATCTGCACGGAGAGCCCCATGCACGACACCTTTCCGGTCAGCCAGTCGGGGACAACAAAGTCAACTGTATTCACGTTGTCCACGAAACACTGGACCGCGAGCTTCTGAAAAAAATTCGGAGAAGCAGGCGTCTTCCCCACCGCATAATAATCATAATTCTGTTCGGACAAGTCTTTGCATTTTTGTTGTTGAGAGCTCGCTCCCCCCATCGGGCTTTGTGTCTGTCAGAGATTTTTTGAATCTCAGATAAACATGGTCATATACATCGTTTCCTTCGGCGTCGGTTTATGCATACTCGCACTTTTGATTTTGATTCTCTCCGCATCCACGAGCACCGCTTCCAAGAGTTCCGACGGTTTGCAAGCGACTATGGCCGTCGCGTTATTTTGCGCGGGTGCGTGCACAGCCGCCTACGGATGGTTCAAGATGCCCCCTTCGATCTCAGTAAACAAACGTGTACCTTCCCCCGGCCGGGGACCCCTCTACGCACCC
>Ga0114973_10001941_pt1 | contig 15154 bp, 14 predicted proteins | sample M_140807_MF_Meta_FD_87025 | JGI IMG/M metagenome (GOLD analysis project Ga0114973, IMG submission 87025) | Freshwater microbial communities from Lake Montjoie, Canada to study carbon cycling - M_140807_MF_MetaG | ecosystem: Environmental > Aquatic > Freshwater > Lake | place: Lake Montjoie... | reverse complement strand
GTTCCACATGTTTTTGTAACCGATCATATCTATTCTCTTGTATCCGCTAGACAGTGTTTTCACTAGGTCTCCCTTTTTTAACTCTTCGATCTTTTTATATCCTTCCTTTGTTAGAATCTTTGTTCCTTCTAAGAAGCATGTTACGACTACTGTATCAAAATAAGATTGTAAAGTTGTGATACCAGCTCCTGATGTACCGTATTGATATATCGCTGTACCTTGTTTTGTTGTGTTTGGCGCGTATCCAAATGGTTCAATCATTGTTGGTATTGTTGTGCTGCCAAATGTTACTACTATGCTAGTTGGGGTATCTCGGAACGCATCAGTGCCTATACTTTGTAATTGACTTCCTTGTTCAAATGTCACACTTGCTAAAGAATTACAAACATAGAACGCCTGATTGTCTATAATTGTTACTTTTGCTGGAATGATTATAGATGTTAAACCTGTTTGTTGCATCGAAGATACGCCTATACTTTGTAATTGACTTCCTTGTTCAAATGTCACGCTTTTTAAATAACTACAATAGAACGTATACAATTTTATACTTGTTACGCCTGCTGGTATGAATATGGATGTTAAAGGTGTAAATGAGAACGCATAAGCGCCTATACTTTGTAATTGACTTCCTGGTTGAAATGTCACGCTTGCTAAAGAACCGCAAAATTGGAACGCGCCGTCGCCCATACTTATTACGCTTTTCGGGATATTTACAGATGTTAAACCTTTAGCAAAGAACGAATTATCGCCTATACTTGTTACTGTATATGTGATATTACTTACTGTTATTGAAATGGGAATTACGACTCCTATAGCACCGCCAGTAAACCCTGTAACTGACGCAGTTGAAACAGAGTACGTATAAACTACGCCTTGTGAATCTGTATAAGTACCCATTTTATATAATATGTAAGAATAATTCATTTTACAAAAGTTTTTATTAAATAAAATTGATTCTTTTCTGAATATTTCTAAAATAGTTATTTTGGATTTGTTGGTTTCACCGCGCTTACAAATCCTTTATAATTTACAGGCCATTTATTACCACTATTGTTCATTGTATAACGTTGTCTAGGATACCATGTCTGAATATTTGGTTGCCAACACAAACCAACTACCTTTCCAGGCACATCAGAACAACTACTTGGATAACACAATTGATACGATTTGAAATTATTTATTACATTTGATGAGCAAGGACTTACTATAGAATTACACACCAAATTACCTCCATCTTGTATTACGTTTGAAGAACAATCAAAAGGAGCAGGAACGAGTGTTTGAAAAGGTCCTGATATGTTATTCGGAGCTCCTACTATTTGATTAGGATAAGGAATATTTGTATAATTAACCCTTAAAAAACTAGAAGTATTTGGATTTGTATTAGTAACGCTCTGTGAAGCATAACATTTTTTTCTAGAATTTCCATAACCATTACTAATTCGAGAATAATTTTGTTTTTTTGTAAAATTTCCAGAGTTATTTTTGTATTGTAAAATATTCCCTTTTGCTAACATTTGCTCTTGAAACTGAGCTTGTAAGGGTGTCATATAAGTATTTGTTAAAGTATTATATACAATATCATTCAATATATTTGCGTTATTTTGATTTGTCGAACATTGGTTTTGAACCCTAGACCAAACTCTTGGTGGAATAGGAAGATAATTTACACAGTTTGACATTTATATAATGTTACTTTAAAAATAATATTTTTTTGTTTTTACAATATGTTCTAAATATTGTAAAACGAACAATGATAAAATAATAAATATTTATATAAATGAATTTATGTAAATATAAAAATATACTTGGTGAACCAGGCAAAGGAGTTCATTCCTTTCGTGTATTTGGAGTAGCTATAGTAGATGTTATATTAACTATTATTTTAGCATATTTTATATCTCGTGTTTGTAGATTTCATTTTGGATACACGTTATTAAGCGTTTTTGTATTAGGTATTTTTCTACATAGAATATTTTGCGTTAGAACAACAATAGATAAGCTATTGTTCCCAAATCTTCCGAAACGAGTGAGCTTTAGGGATTAAAGCAGCATCATTATTTATAAAATAATTATTTTTGTGACTACTATTATTAGTATAATTATTAGTATAATTATATTTCACTGTTCTTGAACTATCAATATATACATTTTCTTTTGGCTTTTTATAATTGTAAATGTCAATCATTTTCTTTACTACTTCACTTCTCTCTATATCAGTTGTTTGTAATTCAACCAACTTTATTTTTGATTTATCTTCTTCATAATGATTATTTTTATAATATATTTCTATTTTTTGTATTAAGTCACTTAAACCATTTATTTCTGATTTATCAGATTGTTTTAAATCTCCTGTTATAACCATTTTACTGTTTGTTCCTATTCTTGTCGTAAGCATCATCATTTGATTAGGAGAACTATTCTGCATCTCATCTGCTATTATAAAAGCGTTTTTAAAAGTTCTTCCTCTCATGTATGCCAAAGGAGATATTTCAATAATATTATTATATATCATGTTATCTACATCTGTTTTTGAATAATGTTCTAAAAATATGTCAAAAATAGGTCTCGTCCAAGGATCCATTTTTTTTACAATATTTCCAGGCAAAAAACCGATTTCTTCTTCAACCGGAACTACTGGTCTAGTAATTACAATCTTGTTCATTTTTCCAACCTTCAAACTGTTTATCGCTTTCAAACAAGCAAACATTGTTTTTCCAGTTCCGGCTGGTCCATAGGCGACTACAATACTATTATTATCATCATTTAAATATTCGTTGTATTTTTTTTGATTATTACCCCTTGGAGAATTTATTATATTTAAATGACTAATTTTTTCTTTTTTCATAAATAAATTCATTTTCTTAGTACTTATAAAAGATTTTGAGTTTACTTTAAAAAAATGAAAACTAGTAGAAAAAAATAATAATGTATAAGGTAATAAAACAAACATATACATACATTTTATAGGTTATCTTTAAATGTAATTTTTATTTAATTAAATACCAAACTCCGGTATGCTGTAATGTTCCCCATTTTTTACATATTTAGCTATTATTTTGGGGTCTACTTTATTGATAATAATATCTTCAGCTTGGTAAACGTTATTATTGTTATCAATGTAATAAATAATTCCTTGAATATCCTTAGCAAAAACCTCTATTTTTTGCGTAGTAGGCTTATTATCCGACTCATTGTCGATAATTCCGTGCGGTGTACCTTTCATGTGCGTTCCGCAATATTCACTAGAATCTTTTTTTCTTCTAGTACATTGTTCATTGGTAGCTCGTTTCGCACAACATCTATCAAAGAAAGGAACCAAGTTTTTTACGCGTTTTCTCTTTTGGAAATCCTCTTTCGTAAAGCAAAGCCTATCATAATCATAAATATATTGAATCAACTGATTTACTTGCTGGTTCGAACTAATACCCATTTGAGTAGCTTTTTCTCTTATGTTATCTTTAAACCCAGTAACGTATGTCTCCGCTTTTTTGTTTAGTCGTCTTTCCATATTGTTTTTGTATTATATAATATAATCATATATCTCTAGTTCAATTTTTTTATATATATAAAAATAAACTTAAAGAGATAATATACGTAATTATCGTCTATATTTTCGAGCGGTTCGGTTTCTTTTACGTTTTTTCCCACCATCCTGTTCGTCATCGGTAAACCCATCATCCTGGTCAATGCCTAAAGTGTCATACGTTTGCTTCATATATTGATCTGCCGTTAAATTTGACGAGTGAAAGTCATTCAATAAAACATTAAACCCTACGCGTGCCCTATTAACAATTTGTAAAAATTGTTCTGTAAACCCCATATTCAATAATTGCTGGTTTTGTTCTACGCTGTATCCGCCTCTCATATTTTTTTTACTATTCGTTCTTTTTTTTTTATGTTTCATACTAACTTTTCTAGATTTTACCATATATATAACAAATATATAAAAATAAATAAAATAATTGTAAAAATCTAAAAAGACGGTTCACTGTTAGGTAAAATCAATACAAAAATGATTAACATAGCATAAAAATAAAAATAAACATCATAAACACTAGAACTTATTCCATAAAAACTGAATATTTGATTTAAACAATAATATACTAAAAAAACAACACCTAATAAAGTTATGTTTGTTCCTAATGACATATATAATTATTTTAGAATAAAAATAAAAAAATTATATGAATTGAATGAATTTACATTATTGAAATATAAGAATTTTTATCATATTTTTCACCAAGAGCGTTTTTATTTATATAATGATATGATAAAGGAGATTGTTGTTCATAATCTTTACAAACATACATAGGAGTATTTTTTAACCTAGATCCGTCGTCTAATTCCATATCTTCCAAAATGACACTATCAAAATTATTACACCATAAACCATCATGATCTGATATTCGAACAGTCTGTTTTTCATAATTTAAATCTAATTTTTCATCTACTAATCGTTCTCTCTTTATTTGTGATGAATCTACAGGATCTGTTTTTAAATTCTGTTTTACGTCTGTTTTTCCTAAAAATAAAGCAAACCTTATAACGCCGCCTTTTTTATATCTTCCATATTTATTATCAGTTACTATTTTTCCAAAAATACTCTCTGGTTCTCCGTTGGCGCTCCAACCGCCTTGTCTTACGGCGTTATTAAAGTCTGTAAAATAATAATATGGTCCAAGTATCGAATTACTATCTTTCTTGGATACTCCAAATGTGTATATAAAATGTACATTTTTTTCATGAGATCCAACGTACGCTACGACAGGAATTTCATATTGATTTTCTTCATCGTCTTGTAAAACATAAAATGAATACTCTGAACCGCAAGATAACAAAAAGGATGTCACATTACTCGATATATTAATACCGCAAACGTGTCCTGAATTAAATATCTCATAAATTAAACAAAACCAAAGCGTGTTCTCTCTATATGTATCATCTAATTTTATTTCCATTATCGTTAAATCAAAAAATGCGTACATATCTCCATTATAAATATAAAAACCTTTGTAACACTCTATAAAATTGTGATTTAAGTTACAATTCGAATTACTTGCCATTAGCAAAAATGTTAATAGTGAATCAACGTTTGAAACTAAAGATAAAACGTCATTACAACGTTCTTGTAGATACAATGACGGCGATGGGAATACTAGTTCTGTATTATTTGTATTTTTCTGTAATAAATATTCTAAAAATGGATGTTTTTTTTCATTATTGACTCGATAAGCGCAAACATACACATTTTTTACGTTTTCATCTATTTTTTCATCTAATCCAACGGTTAAATTACGTAAGCCTGGAACCTGGTATTTATTGGTCTCCACCGGGAAATAATGGTCGTCATCTTCGATAATATTCATATTATATTTTAATATGAATATTTATTTATATACATTTTATATACATTTATTTAGTTTTATTTATCCACTTTTCTCTTAATTATTTCTTTTATTTGTTCTTCTCGACTATCTAATACATGTTTTGTTAAATCCTCAGCTATTTTGGGGTCATTTTTATAATAATTTTGTAAAGCCAATAATAAGCTTTTGCTATTTATTGGTTTTTTTACTTTATTTTGTTTATACAATAAAGAACCACCATTTATATCAAAACAATCAATTTTATTAGTCTTCATTACTGAAACTAAATTTTCAGTCAAACTCTTTTTTTTATTTGTCTTTTCTTTTATTTCTGTTTTTAATTGACTAATTTCCGTGTCCATTTTAATCCATTCTTTTATATTATTTACTAATTGATCTTTAGTTTCCATAATTATATAGTGTATACAATAATATTTATATTATTATTCATTATATTTGTTAGTGTTATTTATTCTATTATTTACATTTTTACATTTTTACCTTCATCTTATAATGTCTTTTACACAAATAATCGCAAGCAATTTTTAAACCGCAAGGGTTTCCTTTATTTGAACCAAATTTAATAATTTGACTACAAAATAAAGACGTTTCTTGCGTTTGCGTTAGTACAGTGTCTTGTAAATTATCTTCAATAGTTAAATCTATTACTACGTTTTCATCTACATTATTAATATTTATATTTAGGTTAGGGTTTTTTTGACTCATTTCTTTAAGTTTCTGGTTTGCTTCTAATTTAGCAACTTTTGTGGAGATCATCTTGACCGCTTCATTAACTTGTTTCTTTTCTTGTTTCTTTTCTTGTTTCTTTTCTTGTTTCACTTTTTCAGCTGCCGCTTTCTTTTCTTGTTTCACTTTTTCAGCTGCCGCTTTCTTTTCTTGTTTCGCTTTTTCTTTTATTTTCACGCTATTTTCTTTCATTTGATCCTTTTTATGCTGATAACAATAATATTTATATTCTCCTGCCGATACATCAGCTATTTTATACAAATGTGTATTCGATTTGCATTTTATTTTTGAGGGGTTTGTATCTGATTCCGGTAATTCTATATTAAAATTTGGATTTTTATAAATAAAAGGGCAATTTCCAAATTTATAATTATCTGAGTTAAAATCTAATTTCGATTCATCAATATAATTAACGTACTCGATTTTTTTTATTTCCGGTATATCTTCATAAAATGGTAATAATCCTTCTTGCTTTTTTCTACAATAAGGGCATCTTATTTGAGTTTTTTTCAAATGACTTTGGTTTGACTCCATCCCATTAAATTTTAATTTGTGATTTAATATATCTTTGTACAATGGTACATAATTGAATTTATGACCGCAACACAATTCCACAAAATATTTGGTTAAAGGTAATTTACTTATCAAACACAAATTATCATCATTAACTATAACATTATCTAAAGCGTCTTCATCAAGCGATTTATACAATTCAAAAAAAAAATCTATATCTCCTTCTATTTTATAATTTTTCATAATATATTTTACATTTATGAAATATCTTTATATTTATTATATTTAATAGATATATGCCATCTATAGATGTTTGGGGACCACCTACTTGGTGTTTATTTCATGTATTAGCAGAGAATATTAACGAAGAAACATATAATGTAGCATTTCCGCAATTATTTGTATTTATCAAAAGAATCTGTGCTTTTTTACCTTGTCCGGATTGCGCTAAACATGCTACTCAGCTTTTAAATAAATTAACTCCAAATGATTTATCTAGTAAGGAAAAATTAAAGAATACGTTTTACATATTTCACAATATGGTAAATAAAAAAAAACTAAAGGGTTTGTATAATTATGCTAATATGGAAAAATATAAATTTATACCTCTTCCATCAGCTTTCAATAATTTTGTGAATGTGTTTAATACAAAAGGCAACATGAATTTGTTAACAGATGCATTTCATAGAAAAATGATTTTAACAGAATTCAAAACTTGGTTGTTAAAAAACGTGGGTTTTTTTAGTAAGCCCAAATAAAAATCTAAACAGCTCCAATTAACTCCCCATTTTTATAAACATTACATTTAAATGTCTGAGTTGTAGGCATAGAGCAAACCTCTTTATTACTTTGGGTTTCATTAAAAAATAAATATTGTCCTGAACCTCCGGCATACATACAAACTACAATAATCGTAGCTATAATTAATCCTGATAAAATATTCAAAAACATATCGCCTGGACCTATTTTACAATTTTGTGATGTTTTAACAAAAACATCCACAAAAAAATAGCATATTAATCCAGAAACTAGCCAAAAATTAATGCTTCCGTTTGTAAACATTGGGTATAAAAGATACATTATTGTAAAAGAAAACACAAACGAGCTGAATGTGGGATTTCCATATTTAGTATATTGAACTGAAGTGCAAACAGTTCCGTCATTTATGGCTGGTTTCGCTCCTCCCATTTTATAAAAATAATTTCTAACAATACAAACTGCTATTAAATATCCTAAATATATAAACCCTTTAGAATTTTGAAATAATAAGGACATTGACGTTACTAATATAGCGAGTATAACTGGTGAATAAAATGACAAAAAAACAACTATATTGAATGGTTGTACTAACATTAGAGGAGATTTTGGAACGCCTCCATATATTTCACTTGGTTTTTGTGATGAACCGGAAGAATTATTCATTTTTGAAGTTGAGGTTGAAGACGTTGACATATAATAATAAATTATAATATTTTATTGTTATATTTTATTTTTGTATTTATTTATGTATTTATTTTTGTATTTATTTTTGTATTTATTTATGTATTTATTTTTGTATTTATTTTTGTATTTATTTATGTATTTACGTATTTACGTATTTACGTTTATTAGTATATACTAATCTTCAAATATTACGTCTATTACATCTTGTATATTTTTTACTTGTCGAAAAACGATACCTTCCATTATAGACGTGTCCTTATATTTTTCTAGAAAGGAGTTAAAATCTTTCGCATTATCTTCTGGAAATAAAAATTCAGTTATACCGGCTTTAATTCCACCTAAAATTTTTAAATCTAACCCGCCGATTTCAGTTACAAAACCGTCTAAACTTATTTCACCAGTTATTGCTATATTATGCTTTATTTTTTTTTGATTTAATAAACTATACAGCGCAATAGTTATAGCTGTTCCGGCACTTGGTCCATCTTTCGGTACAGATCCTTCGGGGCAATGTATATGAACTCCAGTGACATTATTTAATTGATTTTCTAATAATTCACTTTTTCTCTCTATTGGCGTTAAACCCCAAGCTAAAGTTAATGCTACATTCATAGATTCTTTCATTACGTCTCCTTGTAATCCAGTTAAATGAAGCGTTAAAAATTTATCACTAGGTCTCCAACTCGTCTGAATAGGTATTACTCCTCCCTTACCTTGTGAATTTGCCCAAAGTCCATTTATTATTCCAATCTTATTTTCTTTGTGTATTTTTTTATTTTTTATTTCACGTTTATCTTTAAAATATTTTGTTTTTATTTCTTCAATAGTAATTACAATAGGCAAATTGAACTCAATATCATTATTTTTAAGAACTTCTAGATTTATTTCACCTACTATTTCAAATAAAATTTCTTTTAATTTTCTTACCCCAGCTTCACTAGTGTATTCATCTATTATAAATTTTAATACTTCATCGTCTATATTTATCATTTCTTCTAATCCCATTTTTTTGTAAACCTCAGGTAAAATATGCGTTTTTGAAATGATCAATTTATCTTCCAAAGACAAATTACTAAATTTTATTCTATGTATTCTGTCAAGCAATATTTTATCTATAGCTTCAACGTCATTGTAAGAGAGAATAAAAAGGGCTTTTGACAAGTCTAGATCAATTCCAGTAAAGTATTTATCTTGAAAAATATCATTTTGGGTTGGATCTAATAAGTGCGTTAATATACCAACAATTTCTTTACCCTGTTCCGTACGACTAATCTTGTCAACTTCATCTATAAAAATAATAGGATTCATACATTTTTTATCTATTAGTATTTGAACTATGGATCCCCAGGTCGAACCAACATATGTATAATTGTGACCGTGTAACGTACTTCCATTTGAATCTCCTCCCATTTGTATCATAGAAAACGGTCTACTATCATTTTTTTCATCTTTTAAACAATTTGATAGTCCTCTTTTAGCTAAGGAGGTTTTACCTACTCCCGGAGGACCTTCAAACCCAAAACAATATCCATCTTGCTCACCGTTGATCCATTGCCCTATTATCCTTTCTATCTGATTTTTTGCTTTATTATGTCCGTAAACAGCTTTATCCAAAGTCTCCTTTACACAAACCATATATTCTTTAATTTTTTTCAATTTGTTATTTACGCTCGTTATTTTATTTATATCTTCTGCTTGATAAATTGTTTTTTGACTACTTAAAGAAGTATTTACAAATAAATTATTTATAACAGGTATAATATGTTTACGCTCTTTATAAATATTGTCTATAAAACTATCAATTTCTGCGTTCAATTGTGATTTTTTTTTATCTGAAAAATTTATTTTTAAATTAGATAAATTATTATTCATCAATAGTTCATTTATTTTTTCAATATTACTTATTATACCTTTTTTGTCGGGTTTAATTATATGTTTTTTCAAACTATTTATGTAATTTATGTCATAATTCATATTGTTTAAATCAACGTTTACGTTTTTCATGTACTTTATAATTTCTAAACTCGTGTACTTTTCTTTTTCGGGAATTTCTGATATATTTGTAGTTTTGATTAAATTTGTATGTAATAATTTAAATTCATTTCGCACGGTATCCATCATATATAATATTGGTTCGCGTTTATATATGCTAAATGGTATTTTTAGCAATCCGTCTAAATACTGTCTGGCTTTTGATCCGGAATCTTCTGACTTAGCTTTCACTTCTTTTAGTTTCACCATTGCCTTCTCTTTTACGCTATCATCCGCCTTCAAAAGACAAATCTGTTGTTCTATTGGTATTTTATTCATTTCAAAGTTTGACAATTCATTTGTATATTGTATTGTTTTTTTCATAGCATTTTTAAATGTTTGTTTCAATTTCCAAGGAAAACTATCAAAAATAATAGTTTGTTCTTGTGTATCCACTATTCCATTTGATTCATTAGAGAGAATATCATACAATAAATAAGCTAAATACTGACTTTCATAATTTTCTGGTTTTAATAGTAGCTGAATTAGAGTCAACCTTTTTGAGTATAAATCATCAGATATGAATTCTTTTACTGTTTGAGATATCGGCTTTTGTTTTATATTGTTTAATTGATTCACATATCCAACAAATTTATGGAAAATATCATTTTTTTCATTCACCAAATAATCTTTCAAGGTTAAAGAATATACAAATTGATGAAACATATCAATATCATATCCTAATTCATTCGTTACATAACTGTAAATTTGACTTTGTTTTTCAGAAATATATTTGTTATTCAAGAAATCTATCATTACATCATCTAATACACCATATATTATAAGACTTTTGTTTACGGATTTGTTTGTTATAAAAAGTTTTATTCCATAAACTTTCATGTGAAACTGTTTGAATGCGTTTAAACCATCAAAACAATCTAGATTCTTTGATTTTTCATATATTTTAAATTCGTTTTGCGCTTTAAAATTTTTTTCATCTTTTTTAATTATTACCTTATATCCTGTAGGATGAAAATATTTATTTAAAAGCTCAAATTTACATTCATCTTCACTATTGTGCGTTATTTTATTATTATTTCCAAAACAAACATGTAGTAAATCGTCTAAACTATCAGTACCGTAATGACTAAATATACTTGATAACTCATTATTTATTGTTTGTAAATTATTTATAATCGTTTCTGAATTTATGGAACTATATTCCTTGAAAATTTTTTGTATTTTATAATTTATTTCTGTGAGTCGCTCTACGCAAATACTAACGTCACTTACTCCTAAAATGTCAAGCGTTTTATTTTTATGAGCGTTTATTGTAGTTTTTTGTATAACATTTTTAAAAAAATCTAATTTTTTTTCTACTAAATGTAAATAATTTACGTCATTATTTTTTGAATTTTGTTCGTTTTTTATGTTTTTATTTTCTTTCATACTATATCTATTATATAATAATTTAAATAAATATTTGAAAAATATTATAAAGTAAGGTATTAAAAAGATAGTTGTATATTATTCAAAGAATGGGAATACCTAGTTATTTTTCATACATAGTCAAAAATCATCCGTCGGTTATAAAAAAATTACAAAATAATACTAATACTATCCAAATAAATAATCTTTATTTAGATTGTAACTCAATTATTTATGATGCCGTGCATAATATTGATTTTACAAAATTAGTTGATTCTGACTTTACGTCTATCATAAAATCAGTTTGCGTAAAAATTGATGAATATATACGTTTACTTAAACCGGATAAGACTGTTTTTATAGCGTTTGATGGAGTCGCCCCTGTAGCAAAATTAGAGCAACAGCGCGAAAGACGTTACAAGTCTGTTTATCAAAACATGATTTCTAAGTCCATATACAAAGACAAATTTACAGATCCTTGGAACACTACAGCTATTACACCAGGAACCATATTTATGTCTCAATTAAACAATAGCATAAAAAAGTATTACAATAATCCCAATAATTATAACGTTGATAATATTGTTTTATCTACAAGTGACAATTGTGGCGAAGGAGAACATAAATTATTCCAATACATACGCGAACAACCTGAAAAACACTGTAATCAATCAACCGTTATTTATGGTTTAGACGCAGACCTTATTATGTTGTCAATTAATCACTTACCTATCTCGAATAATATATACTTGTTTAGAGAGACGCCGCATTTTATTAAAACGATAAATCGTGATTTAGAACCAAACGCAACTTATTTATTAGATATTCCAGAATTAGCAAAAACTATTACACTAAATATGAATAATAATATTGAATTAACTACGAAGCAACAAAAAAACAGGGTTTACGATTATATATTTATTTGCTTCTTTTTAGGTAATGATTTTATGCCACATTTTCCTTCTATTAATATTAGAACTGGCGGCATTGATAAGATGATTGATGCTTACAAAGCGACTATAGGAAATTCTAACGAAAATTTAACGGATGGGAAAAAAATATATTGGAAGAACGTTAGACAATTAGTACAATATTTATCTCAACTGGAACATGATAATTTCAAACAAGAAATGAAACAACGTGATAAAATGGAGAAAAGGTTTTTACCAAACGAAACCCTCGAAGATAAATTCAAAAAATTCGAATCTATTCCTATATACGAAAGACAAATAGAAAAATATATAAATCCCTATAAAATTGGATGGGAAGAAAGATATTATAAAACATTATTCGACATTGAAATAAATGAAGAGAGAAAAAAACAAATTTGCGTCAATTATTTAGAGGGATTGGAATGGACTATGAAATATTATACCTCAGGATGTCCTGACTGGAGATGGCGTTACAAATACAGTTATCCGCCTTTGTTAACAGACTTAATACACTATGTTCCTTATTTTGATACCGAATTTATTGTAAACAAAAACAAAAACGAAAAAGAAAAAGAAAATCCTGTATCTCAAATGGTGCAGCTATGCTACGTATTGCCGTATCAATGTTTACATTTATTACCTCAAAAATTATATGATAGTTTATTAAAAGAACATCCTGAATGGCATAAAAATGATTGCGAGTTTTTGTGGGCATTTTGTAAATATTTTTGGGAATCTCATGTAGATATGCCTGATATTGACATTCGCGAACTAGAATTATTTGTTAACGAAAAACTAAAAACTAAAATCTAACATTTAACGTCTAATATCTAAAAATATTTGTTTTTATATTTTGTTAAACTGTCTTCTAGCCCATCTAATCCAATATGTAGTTCTTTCAATAATGTCCCATCTCCAGAATAATTATTCATATTTTGAGTTTTACCTTTTACATCTATCAATGAATCATCCTTTACTATTAATTTTGCTATATCTGACAATTTATACTTTGTTTCATAACAAATATTAATTGTTTTCTTTAATTTCTCCGGACTATCTACGTTTTCAAAATAATAATTAATTATTTTTATAAAATCATCTTCATAAACAAAATCAAAATACTTATCATCAAATATTGTAACCCTCGTATTATTTTTTACAGCATTGAAACACGATTTTATAAATCTATCCGGCTCTTCATTTGGATGAAATATATTAAAAATTCTAAAATTATACATTTGAGAGTATTGTAACGAGCGGTTATAAATAACATATTTAGAAAAACCATAATAATCTGTTGGAACCGTCAACAAATCAGTTTCTTTTCTATTTAAAATATCTGTACTTCTGTCATAAATTGCGGCAGAATCAAAATTTATTATCATTTTGAATTTATGTGAAAATTTTAATAAGTTTTCAAGCATCAATAGATTAATGTGAGTTACTTCTCCGGTTTCTTCTTTTGTGCGTCTTCCGCCCAATATCGCAGTATGTACTAAAATATCAAATTCATTCTTTTCCAAATATTTTGCGATCTCATCTAAATTTAAAACATTTAAATCTTGGCGCGACAAATTTACAATTTCATGTAGACATGATAAATTATTTTTTATTTGTTTAGCAATATTTCCGTTTCCACCAGTAACCAAAATTTTCATTATAATATACTAAAATATAATATTTATATTTTATAAAAATGGAAAACCAAAATAAAAAAAAAATAATCATTTATCTTCACACAAAAATGAGTTTAAATGATGGCGGCGCTACAGTACAATATTATTTAGCGGATATTCTTGATAAATGTGGAGAAGAAGTATATATTCGTAACCAAAGAGATAATAATTCAAGTAACAATTTATATAACAAATTTGTCAATATTGACGAAATTCCGGAAAATGAACAAGAAAATACCGTCGTTATATATTGTGAAGGAATACTAGGAAACCCTTTAAACGCGAAGTATGTTGTTAGATGGATGCTAAGTAAATTAGGTCAGAACGTTAGCAAAGATTCATACAATACTTGGGGAAAAGACGAGCTTGTATATTTTTTTAATAGCGAAAAAAATATGATTGACAATAATGTATTTCACAAATGCCTTACTTTATTTTACGTAAATCCTATATTTAAAAACTTACATACAAAAAGACGAGGTTTTTGTTATACTTATAGAAAAATGTTGAATAAAATTCACGATAAAATACATCCGCCAAAATCATTTGAAATTACCAGAAACCATAGTCAAGAAGATTATTTAGAAATATTCAATAATTACGAATATTTTATATCATATGATCCATTAACCTTTTTAAATATAATCGCTTCTTTATGTGGATGTATATCTGTTATTTATCCATTGCCGAATATAAGTAAAAAAGAATATTATAAAATTACCGGATTATATGAATATATGAAAGAAAATAACGTAGATGATATATATGGGCTGGCTTATGGTTTAAATTCTGAAGAAATATTTTACGCAAAAAATACCGTTCATATGGCAAAACAGCAAATAGATGACGTTCAAAAATGGATGAAAGAAAAATACGTTTCAAAATTTATAAATGACATAAATAATTGGAACGAAAACGCTAATAAACTCAGTTGCTATAAGAATAGTATGTTGTACGATATATATAATCCTAACTTCGATATGATTTTTTACGGTACCTATCACTCTGATTTAAGTCACCTGGATGATGAAGGATTAGCTTACCATTATAAACGTTATGGAAGAAATGAAAAAAG
>Ga0114973_10001937_pt1 | contig 15178 bp, 18 predicted proteins | sample M_140807_MF_Meta_FD_87025 | JGI IMG/M metagenome (GOLD analysis project Ga0114973, IMG submission 87025) | Freshwater microbial communities from Lake Montjoie, Canada to study carbon cycling - M_140807_MF_MetaG | ecosystem: Environmental > Aquatic > Freshwater > Lake | place: Lake Montjoie... | reverse complement strand
TTATAATTTAGTTGAAGGTCTTCAAGTTTATTTTTATATTGTTGATTTTCTTTGATTAACTTGTTATGTTCATTTAATAGTTTATTATAATTTAGTTGAAGCTCTTCATTTTTATATTTTTCTTTATTATAATCATTTTCAGTTATTAATAATCCATTTAGAATTGCTTCCATTTCCTTTCTAATATTATAGTTTAATTCTTCATAATAACCATATTTACTTCTAACTTTATTATAATTATCAAATACATCATAATCTAAAGTTTTATTTTCTGATTCAGATAAAATACAAATTTCAAATTCGTTCATATATTATATTTTATGTTGTTTGAATATATTAAAATCAATTTTTAATAAATTATTATCTAAATATTAGTAATGAATGATAATAAAAATGGAATTTGGGAAGAATTACCAAATGAACTTTATGTAATTGGAGATATTCATGGAGACTTTTATGCATTAAAACAAGCATTACAATTAACAGATTGTGTATACTTTGAAGAAACAATAACAAGTGATATTGTAAAACAATATGGTGAAGAAATTATATTAATTGATGGTTGTGAATATTATACTTCTGATCTTAATGAAAAAGGTAAAAAAATATATTGGAATAAAAATAAGGTAAACTGTAAAATTGTATTTGCAGGAGATTTGATTGATAGATGCAGAAGTTTATCTAATAATACATGCCAACAAGTTGTTCATGATGAAGACTGTGATTATAAAATTTTAAAATTATTAATTGATTTAAATGAACAAGCAATGACATATAATAGTAGAATCGTTATAGTATTAGGAAATCATGAAATTATGAATATTGAAGAAAAGTTAAATTATTTAAGTAAGAAAGCATTGAATAATGATAAAAGACTTGAAAATATAAATAATTTGATAAGAAATAATTTAGATAAATTATATGGTATTGTTAGAATTAATAATTATATTATATGTCATGGTGGCATAAATCCTAATTTTTTAGAAGAAAACAGACATATATTTGATAATAATAAAGAATTTATTGAACATTATAATCATCATCTAAGAAATTTTTTAGTTGATGTAAATTATAAATTAAATTATTTAATAACAAATAAAAATAGTCCATTTTGGGATAGAACAAATGGCTTAAATAATTTAGCATTATCTGATATTGATTGTAAAAAAATTTTCCAAGATAATATTTTAAATATTAAAAGAAATATAAATAACATTAAAATAATTGTTGCACATTGTCCTCAAGTTATCAATTCACCGCAAATGGGTATTAACTTAACTAATTGTGGTTTATATAGTAATAGAATTTGGCGAGTTGATATTGCAATGTCAAGAGCTTTTGATAATTATGTAAATGAAAATGTAATGAATATTTTATTAAATCAAACAAGCAAAAAAATAACAAATAAAGAAATTGATTTAGATTTTATATTAAGTTTTAATATTTATAGAGAATCTATATTTGATGCTGTCCAAATATTAAAAATAACAAATAAATCAGAAACAATTATTATGGGTGTAAAAAGTTTGAATTATTTTTATAATGATGTATTTAAAAATAATTATAATTTAATGATGTTATATTTATTCCAAGATGTATTATCAAATTATTCATATTTATATAATAATACAGCATCTGAATTAATTAAATATAACATAAATAAACTCGTTGAATTAAAAAAAATAATTTTTAATAAACTATTCGATAGAAAAGTTATGAATTATTATGTTAAAAACTAATTACTAGTACTAGTTAATTTACATCTTTTATCGCGGGTACCATCAGTTTTAATTCTTTGAGGATCTACATATCTTTTGTCGACAGTACCATTTTTTGTTATAGGCATTGTAATAGTTTGTTTATCTTTATTTTTATGATTAGTCTTATTAGGCATAATAAAGATAAATTAATGTGAAATTTTATTATTATCAATTTTTTTTACAATTTTAGTTCGTCAAAACTAAAATTTCTTGTAATTTTATTATTATTAATTTTTTACAATTTTAGTTCGTCAAAACTAAAATTTCTTGAAATTTTATTATTATCAATTTTTTTACAATTTTAGTTCGTCAAAACTAAAATTTCTTGTAATTTTATTATTATTAATTTTTTACAATTTTAGTTCGTCAAAACTAAAATTTCTTGTATATTCAAGAATATTTCCAAATATACTTTTTTTATAATTTGTATAGAATGGAATAATTACAACCATTCGTTTACATCCATTTGTTTGTTTAGTAATACTATGATATACATCTGATCCATTATATAGAACTCCTTCACCAATATTTATATTAACTACTTTTTCAATATTAGTTTTTCTATCTTTTATTTTAAATTTAGAAGTATTACATTTATCTATGTATACAGGAATAACCAATGTATATCTTATACCCATAGTAAAATTATTATCATAATGCCAATCTAAAAAATCATTTTCATCTTCATATAATCTTGCAAATATTTTATAACGGTCTTTTGATGTTGCCATTTTTAATTCTTTACCAATTGCTTTAGAAACTATCTTTTTAAAAATTGGATGTTCATAAAATTTTTTAATATTATTTGATAATTTTAAATAATTAATTTTTTTACCTTTTGCATTATTAAAATTTAATTTTGGATCTAATCGTGAACCGTTATTTCTAATTTTTGCATATAATTCTTTAACTAAATTAATTGGCAATTTTGGTACTTTTACAATATTATAATCATTTTCTAAACAATCACTACATTTATTAAAAAATTTTCTTTTTGCAAAATAAATAATTATTGATACAACTAATATAAAAATAATTAAAAGTATTATATAAATATAATTATTCATTATAATGTATAAGAATTTATTTATTATAATTAATCATAAAAAAGAATTTTATCAACAGTTGTTCTAACACAATATATTCGATGTATAATTATTCCTAATAAAAATAATGCTATAGTTACTTCGCGAAAATCTTTATTAAAATATTCCGAAATAATATATGCTAATAATATTGTTGATAAAACATCAACAATAGCAATATCAAGTATTCTATATTTATGTACTCCTGTATTTGGTTCTCAAAACATATACTTATATGGACATAAACTTGTTTCCATTATATTTAAATATAAAAAAATTGTTTTAAACATTTGTTTATTAATTAGATTAAATAAATATGGGTAATAAATTAAGTGAACTAGATAGAGATGATTTAAGAAATGCAATTAATCAATTAAATAAATTTAAATTTGATAAACTTGATATACAAGATAGAAAAGGTATTACTGGATATATTGATTTTATTAATCCTGAAGAATTAAATGATAATAATGTAATGACTGGTATTGATTATGCAAATAGACCTTTCTTTGTTATTAAAGCTGAAATAGTATATTCTGATAAAACAAAAATAAATACATTTACTACTTTTTTCCAAAGATATAGTGATGATAATTTATTATGGCATACCGCTGGTCATTATGGAAAATTGTTATTTGATACAACAGGAGGTTCTTCATTATCCCAATTTAAATTATTATTTCAATTATTATTAAATGGATTTTATAATTTAGAGAAAGAAGAGGCCAATGATTTAAGAATCTTTAATAATAATGATACTAATGACGATAATATTATATATCCTAAAACTATTTTATTAGGATATTCATAAAATGGATATTTATTTGAAAAAAATTGCTTTAAAAATTGATTTAAACTATATATATATTGAGTATGTGCGGAATATGGGCGTTTATTAATCCAGCAGGATATGATATTAAAACATTGTATGAAGATTTTATGAAAATAAAACATAGAGGACCTGATTTTAGTGTATTTCAAAATTATCAAAATTTAATTGTTGGATTTCATAGATTATCAATTATGGATCTGAGTTTTAAATCTAATCAACCTTATACACTAAAGGACGATGAAAGAACAATTGTTTTCATATGTAATGGTGAAATTTATAATTATAAAAAATTAATTAAAAATTATAATTTACCAATTGATACAAAAAGTGATTGCTTGACAATACCTCAACTTTATATGAAGTTAACTTATAATGATTTTTTAGAATTATTTATTGATGAAATAAAAGGAGAATTTTCATTTCTATTATTTGAATTTGATAATCAAAATAAATTACAGAAAATAGTAATTGGTAGAGATGCTATTGGAGTTAGACCTTTGTATTATTCTAAACCAACGATTGAAAATCAATCATTAATATTTTCTTCAGAAATTAAAGGTTGTTCTTCATATAATCATGAAGTTATTGAATATCCACCAGGTAATATTATGTCATTCAATTTTGTTAATGATAAATTAGTTTTAAGACCATTGACATTTAATTTTAATAATTTATACACAAATGATAGAAAAAAATATTTAACAGAAGATGAGTTATTATTAAGTGTTAAGAATAGTGTTAATAATTCTATAGAGAGAAGATTAGATTCCGACCAACCAATTGCATTCTTACTATCAGGAGGTGTTGACTCAAGTTTAATTGCATCACTGGGAGCAAAATTATCAGATAAGAAAATTAAAACTTTCTGTTGTGGAATGAAAGATGGTAGTGATTTGAAATATGCAAGATTGGTAGCTGATCATATCGGATCAGATCATACTGAAGTAATTTTTACACAAGATGAAGCACTTGAAGCTATTAATGATGTAATTTATACAACTGAAACTTGGGACACAACAACAATTAGAGCTTCTGTTGGCCAATATCTAGTTAGTAAGTACATTAGTCAAAACACAGATGCAAAAGTATTATTTGTAGGTGAAGGACCTGATGAAGTATGTTCATCTTATTTATTCAACTATTATGCACCTAATCCAGAATTAATTCATCCTACCGCTATTGATTATGTCAGTGAAATTCATTATTACGATGTTAAAAGATGTGACAGATGTATTTCACGATGGGGATTAGAAGCACGTGTTGCATTATTAGATCCTGAATTTATTGAAGCTTACTGGAATATTCCATCTAAAGAAAGACATCCTAAAACTAGAGGAATTGAAAAATGGTGGTTACGTCAAGCGTTTGCAAATGAAAATTTACTTCCTGAAGAAGTTCTTTGGCGCAAGAAAGAAGCTTTTAGTGATGGAGTAAGCGGAACTGAAAAATCATGGTTCCAAATTATACAGGACTATATCAAAGAAAAGTATAATATGGATGAAAAAGAATATTATAAACTAAAATTTATTGAATTATTTGGTGATAATAGGTTAAATATTATTCCTCATTATTGGCAACCTAAATGGAATAAGGAGGGTATTGAAGTTTCAACTTATGTTGATCCTTCTGCAAGAACTTTGGATATTTATTCGGAATAATAGTATTATGTTGATCCTTCTGCAAGAACTTTGGATATTTATTCGGAAGATTAGCGTTATGTTTAGTTATTTTATTATATATTTTTTCAAAATTTGAATTTCTAAAATTTATAAAAAAAAAATAAAAAATTATCTTAGTTTTAATCATTATATTATTAAAACTAAGATAATTTTTTCATAAATATATTATTTGTTTCGTTTATTTTTTAGGCACTTTCTTCTCCATCTGATTCTTGTTCATCTGATTCTTGTTCATACATATCATATTCTAATTGAACAACAAAATCAAATTCATGTTTTAAATCTGGTAAATCAAGATTATCAACAAATCTTATGTGATTTACTATCCAATTTCTAGGGATTTCATCATTTATTTGTTGATTCTCAGGTATATCGATTTTTCTAACTAAATATAGAGTATCTATTTTCTTTATTTGTCCATTGTGAATATAATTAGCTAGCATTATTTTGTTCATATAATGATAAAAGAAAACAACTTTTCGTTTATCTCTTTTTATTGGAGTTTTATTCTTTAATTTTTGTAATTCTTCTATATTTTTACGTAAATCACGATGTACTTTTCTTTTTCCTTCTGCTTGTACTTCCACAGAAGCAACTGGTGGTACAAAACTAGTAGATCTTGAGACTCGTTCGTTTCTTGCAATACCATAATCACCTACAATTGATGATGCGCCTACAACACTATAACTTTTTCTATATAACCATAATGCTTTATTATCTTCATATTTCCCCATTTCATACATTGCATTTAATCCATTCATTAATGGTGCATTTTTAGATGATATTTCAGCCGCTAATGCTAAAATATTATATCCTCTTTTATTTCTAGCAAGTATAATCTTTGATGCTAATGTTGTATTTCTAAAATAAAATTCTTCTAATAAATTAATATTACCTTCTTTTACTAATTTATGAAAAATTGTATCGCCATCAGTATCTACAACATTAAAAAGATCTAAATTGTCTGGAAATAAGAATTTAATTAATTCATTATCTCTTCCTCCTTTAAATAAATATAAGAGTAATGGACATAATCCATCTATATTAAGAATATCACGATTTGTTTCAATAATTCTTACATATTTATTAAAAAACTGTTTCTTATTTGAAACATTAAGAGATAAAATATCACTAAAAATATCTACATTCGAAGATGATTTTGAACCAGCTGCTTGATTAATTATTTTTAAATATTTTAATTTATATTTTAAATATTTTTCAAAATATGAATTCATTATATACATTTATATAGATATTAATTAATAACTTCTATTATTTTTCCAACAGCTTTTACTTTCCCTTCTCTAAAGATTAATCTCATCCCTGCTTTTATATATTCAGGTCTCATTATAAATTCTAATTTAACTGTTGCTTTATCTCCAGATGAAAGTATACTTCTTTTTTTATCATCAGAAAAAGATTTGTTATCAAATGTTTCTATATTAGTAAATTCTAACATTTTTACAGATTGTCTTACATGTTCAATATGTACAAAAGGCTGGTAGCCTTCTTTAATTGTTGTAGGTGAATGTAAGATATGTATTTGTGCAATAAATTGTTTTATAGCTAATTTTAAATTATTATCGTCTGGAATTAGTATCATACCTTTTTTAATTTCTCGTCTAGTAATATTTTTAAGTGATATACATATATATGAACCTGCCTTTGCTTCTTTCAAATCTTTGTAATTTTGATGTATAGATCTTACTTTTACTTGACGATATGATGAATCTGTAAAAGGACCTAATAATAATGTATCATTAACTTTAATAATACCGCTTTTCATTATTCCAGAAACTATAGTTGGATGACCTGTTACTGAATAAGTGTTATCAACTAAAAATTCAAGCGGTTTAATTATATTTTGATTGTAATCATTACGAATAGGTAATAAATTAAAAAGAGTTTTTAATAAATCTAAATTATAATCAGTAACATTTGATATTTGAAGAATTGGTACAATTGATTCTGATTTTATATTTTTAGTAATATTTATTACATCTGATATATTTTTAATTATATATGGTATTTTCCTTATTCTATTTTTACACATATTATTTATCTTAAAAATAGTTTCTTCCAAAACATTACTAGGTACAATATCTATTTTAGTAATTAATATTATAAAAGGTATTTTCAAATTAATACATAAACCTATATGTTCCCTTGTCATATGATTGATACCCATATTAGCACCTATCATAATTAAACAATAATCTGGATGAATTGATGTTAAACCATATATAGTTGTTCTTAAATATTTCTCATGTCCTGCTAAATCATAAAATGAAATTAATTTAGTTGCTTGATTTGCTATATCTGACCAAGAATTATTTTTATTTGAATTTATTATATTACCATTATTATCAAATCCCATTATTTGATGTCCAATTGAACTTGTTCTACCTGAATCTATTTCGTGTTTATAATTAAAAACATGTAATCTAGCTTTACCTCTACCATCATCTAAAACTCCTTTAGTCATTGTACCAATAGTAGTTGATTTACCAGAATCTACGTTACCTGCTACACCTATTTTAATGTCAATACGATTATCTTTATCATTTTCTCTAATTAAAAATTCACCAATATAATTATCATTTTTAATTGTTTCGTATATTTTAATTACATTACAGTTTATTTTATTTGCAATTAATTCTAAATTTAATATTGATTCTTTATACTCTTCTTCATTTAAACCTAATAGGGTTCCATCATCTTCAACACCAATAAAGTATAAAGCTTCACCTAATCCTTCGTAAACTCTGTATTTCATTTGAGTCATTCTTTTATTTATTTTTTCATTATCCATATTAATTAATTGCCTTTTATATTCTATGTTTCCATCGTCTTTTTCTTTTTCTAATTTGTCGTCAATACAAATATTAAAAAAATTAATATTCTCGTAATCGTCCATCTTATATATTATGTAGAATATCCTTTAATTGTTTTCATGAATTTAACAAATAACAAAATTTACATGTATTTAATATTTTATTTTAAATCTTCAAGGGTATAAACAATCAAAAATATTACATACATTATCTAAACTAACATCATTATTAAGATAATATTTAACTGCTGATAATTTATAGTCTTCACTTTTGTGTTTTGACTTTTAATATATAAATATTTATATATTAAAATTTTGTATCATTTAAAAGCTTCAAGGGTGTAAATAATAATAATCACACCTATAATATATATATGAAAAAAGGATTATTTATAATGATAGGTGAATGTTTTAGAGAAGGTATGTCTACTTCTAGATTAAAAGATACCGAGTATGGTGTTAAAAATCAGACAGAATCATCTATATCTCATCATAAATTATTTAAAAAATTAACTAATATAAATTATCATATTGATGTTGCTATTCATACATACGAAACAAAATATAAAGATTTATTACTTACTTTTTATGAAAATATAATATATACAAATTTTTCAACTTTTTATTATTCTGATGAATTTCGACAAATCGTAATATGGTCAATAAATAATGTATTATCTGTTATAAATATGGATGAATATGATTTTATTTTTATTTGTAGATTAGATTTATTATTAAAAGAAAAGTTAATTGAAAATTTTAATCCAGAATGGACAGAAATTACATATCCAAGTGTTCAACATGTAGAAAATAATATTGCACCTGTTATATCAGATGTATTTTGTTTTATACCAAAAAAATATTTTCATCCTTATGATAATTGGAAAGGACTTTTAAATAGTCAAATTCTCCATCATCATTCTGTATTATGGTTAATAGATAATGGATTAAAATTAAAAGATATTAATTTTGTCACATATTATATATATATATCAAATACCTTTGATAGTAGTAATCCGTTTTATGCAATTAATTGTAGACAAGAACATTATTGTACAAGAGATATTGATATAAATAAAAAATATGATAGAAATTTGAATAAAGTAATTGATGAAAATTAAATTAATCATAAATACCATTACCAATATGTTGATAACAAGGGCTATTTTCACTAATTAATCAAGTATATAATGTCCATTCATCATATATATTTTTATAAAGTTTTCCTTCATAAGGGATTCCTTTAATATTACCAAAATCATAGATACCAAATAATAATTCAGAATTATCATCAAGTTTATTGGATAAATAGGTGCATGTGTATTTTGGTAAATAGATTTAATCATACTTTAAATATTTCTCAAAGTATAGTCATTAAAAATACATTTCTTATTTTCTAACAATGAAACACCATCTTCGTTTGATAATTCTAATCATGTATTATAAAAGTTAAATACTTAAATTCCATATTTATTGTTTCATTGCATATGTTATATATATATATATTACATACATATATTAATTAGTACTAATTTAATATTATTCAAATTTTTTTTGTATAATTATATAAATAAATATATACTATTAGATAATGAATAAAAAACTAAAAGAAATTGATAAAATATATAATATTCAAATAGATACAAATAAATATTTGAATAAATTACTAGAAAAATATAAAAATGAATTAGATGGATTTAAGTATGCCCCATCAATAAATGATATTATTCAAAATAAAAAAATATTTATTAGATATATTAGTACAAAAGGTAAATTATGTTATGGAGGAATTTATTATAAAGTTGATGAAAAAAATAATAAGTTTTATATTTTATTAGTAAATAAATATAAAAATATATGGTCAATATCTTTTGATGAAAATTTTATTTTTTATAAAAACATATCAGATGATAATGATAATAAAAGAGACCTTTTTAAAAGTTTACTTGATAAGTATTCTTAATCACTGCTACCTTCTCCCTTATTCATAATAAAGTGATGCCCAAATAAAAACATTGCTGCTAATATTGTGGTTAATAATGATTTTATAGCAATTTGAGGCCAAGTTATTTTTGATTGATCTTTATTAACTTGTGTAGTACTATAATAAATTTCAACGAGTAGTGTTGATGCATATACTAATATTAAAATCATAAAAATTTCAATAATAGACATTTTTTTATATAATAATGTAGAAAATTATTTTAAAATTTTTGATTCAAAATTTTTATTACTTAAACCTTTTTCTGCAAAAAAATATAACGTACATGTATTATCTAATAAGTTATATGACACGCCTTTAATATCTGATTTATTAACTTTATTTAAACATTCATCTTTATTTAAATTAGTATTTTGACTCATAATAATTGAATTATCACTCATTGTAAAGTTATTTTCATTTAATATTAAATTACCAAATTGTTCATCGATATTAGAAAATTGTTCATCGATATTAACACTTGACGTAAAAACATTTTTTAATAAGTATAAATCATCACCAAAAACAATTAATAATATTAATGCAAATATAATACAGAAAATTAAAATATTTTTAAACATTAATAATCATGATATAAAAAAGACAGTATTATAAATAATTATTTATTGAATTATTTAGAATATTTAAATATTTTTCACATGCTTCTTTATAAATATCTAAATTAGATAATTTAATATCATTTTTAACATTAAATCCATTTATAAAATATATAATGAATAAGTTAAAATCTCTAGAATTAATTTGTATATTCTTATCTAATTTATATTTGTATATAATTTTTATTTTACGATTTTTTTTATTTTTTAGATCAATTGTTCTAATTATAATATTTTTATCACTTAATACTATATTTGTACAACCTAGATTTTCAATATATTTACATCCTATTGTTTCAAAAGTATCTAAATATAATGGTTTTTCTTTTTTAATCATAAATAGTTAATCAATTAATTTCCAAAAATTAATTTTCAATATTTTTGTAAAATAAAAATGAAAAAATATATTTATAATAAAAATTATGGAACCAATAATCGTTACATGTCCTCATTGCAATGATATAGTTTTAATTAAAAAATTAAATTGTATATTTAAAAATAATTTTAAACAATTACATCCACATACGCCAAAATATAAATGTGATATCTTTTATAAAAAGGGATTAATATTTGGTTGTGGTAAACCATTTATGGTTAATATAGAAAATAATAAATATAGTTCTATTATTTGTGATTATATATAATTTTTATAAAAATTGAACTTTAATATAATATAATAAATAGTGTATTTGTTATGTCAAAATTAGATTTAATAATAAAAGATTTACATGAAGTTATTGGTATGCAAGAACTAATTGATAAAGTAAATACTAATACCGATATTAGTGCTTATTGGGGAACAGCACCAACAGGAAAACCACATGTTGGATATTTAGTACCAATGATTAAAATTGCACATTTACTTAAAGCTGGGTGTAAAGTTACTGTACTATTTGCAGATCTCCATGCATTTTTAGATGCTATGAAATCATCTTTTGAATTATTGGATCATCGAACAAAATATTATGAAATAATTATTAAAGGTCTATTAGAATGTCTAAATGTTGATATTAGTAAATTAAATTTTGTAAAAGGTTCTGATTATCAATTGACAAAAGAATATACATTAGATGTGTATAAATTAATGTCAAAAATTACAGTAGATGCAGCACAGAAAGGGGGTGCAGAAGTTGTTAAACAATCAGCTAATCCTTTATTAAGTGGAATGATATATCCAATATTACAAGTATTAGATGAAGTTTATTTGAAAACAGATATTCAATTAGGGGGTGTAGATCAGCGTAAAATTTTTATGATGAGTCGAGATCATCTGCATAAGATTGGTTATAAATCTAATATTCATCTTATGAATCAAATGATACCAAATTTAACAGGTAAAACTAATGATGAAAAAATGAGTTCATCTGATATAAATTCTAAAATAGATCTTTTAGATAGTTCTAAAGATATAAAAAAGAAAATAAATAAAGCATTTCTTGAGCCAACAAATATTGATTGTCCATTATTTCTTTTTATTCAATATGTTATTTTTCCAATAATTGAATTAAAAGAAGAAGGATTTTTTATTATTAATAGAGATGAAAAATGGGGTGGTATTTTGAAATATAATTCATTTGAAGAATTAATTAATGAATATAAGGAAGATAAAATATCACCTCCTGATATAAAATTAGGTGTATCTGATTATTTAATCAAATTATTAGAACCACTTCGATTAAAATGTGATAAAAAAGAAATTTTAGATCTTATAAAATTAGCTTATGTATAATATTAATTAGTTAAATACTAATTGCATATACAAGTATATAATTATTTTATTTTATTAGTTTTTGATAAATTTTTACACTATTACTACATGGACATATCTTTTATAATAGATATATAATCCATATATTACTTTATAAAATAATAAAACGCATATTTTATAGATTAATAATCAATACTAATCAATTATTATAATTACAATATAAATATAATCTAATAAATTTATATGAGTAGATTTAACTATTATGTTATTCATTGTAAAGATAATAATATAAGATTTAACAATATCAAAAAAATGGAAAAAAAGATTTCTAAAGAAATTAATATATTTTTTGGAATTAAAGGTGCATTAGTTGATCCAGAAAATTTAATTACATATGATCCAAATATTAAAATTGAAACACAATTTAAATATCCAGGACAATTAGGATGTTATTTAAGTCATTATTTATTAATTAAAAGTTTATATAATTCTGAATATGATTATACAGTGATATTTGAAGATGATTTCTTTGTATCGCCACATGATTTAGATAATAAAATTAATACTCTGTTAGATACAATTGAAATTGATTTTGATTTTTTATTCTTAGGATCACATACTGCTTATTATGGTAACAAATATAAAGATAATTTGTACTTTATTGATAAAACAATAAAAATATGGGGGTTTCATGGTTATATTATTAATAATAATAATATAAATAAAATATTATCATTATTAAAAAACATTAAGTGGGAAATTGATATTCAAATATTTAATAATATCAAACAAGATAATTTAGTTGGTCTATTTGTAAACCCAAGATATGTTTCACAAAACTCAAGATTACTTTCAACTATAAGACCGACTGAAATTGCTAGAATATTATCAGATACAAAGTCTGAAATTAAAACTAAAAATGAAATTAAAACTAAAAATGCTAATATAACTAAAAATGCTAATATAACTAAAAATGCTAATATAACTAAAAATGCTAATATAACAAAAGAAAGTAATAAAATAACAGAAAGTAATAAAACAAAAGAAAATATAATTGTTAAACAGCCAATATATTTTTCAAATAAATGTCTTCTATTAAAAATGTCAAAAAATAATTATAGATAAATATCTTTTATCATCAGATGAATAACATTTACTAATATTAAATTTAGGAAAAAACTTACAAATTGAGTAAATATTAAAGTATTTATACCAGTTTCAATTAATGGTGATTTAATTTTTCCAATTTGCAAATCGAATAAATAATATAAATGTAGATCAACGTCAGTAACTAATAGACTTTTATCAATTAATTGTGCAGTTAATTCTTTATTTATAGAATATTTAACATTTTCAGATTTAAGTTCAGGAATTTGTATACCAAAAATAGATTGCGAATATTTATTATAACTATCATATTTAATTTTTAATGAAGTATTAATATTATTTAATGTAACATTTTCAATATGACCTGATCTTGATTTTTTCACTCCGAATATACCTTCTTGGTAAATTGTTTTTAATTTTAAACTATTATCATCATTTAAAACTAAAAATGTGTATCCATCTTTTAAAGATTGATCATTTGTTGATCTTAAAATCCATGTACCCATTAAAAAAGGGCTTATATTAATTAATAGATTAGATAATCTCATATAAATATATTAACATGTATTAATTAATTTAAAAATCAATTTTTTACAAATGATGTACTTTTTGTATTTTATTATTGTCATTATTTATATTTTTAAGTTTATTATTAATATTATTATAATAGAATATGGATAATAGAATATATGATACAACCTTTGTTTGAATTATTACATTATGACTTTTATAATAAAACATAATTTTCATAATATAATAAATCAAACTTAATGTAAAACCAAATATCATAATTTTGCTTTCTTTAATTAATAAAAAATGAGCATATAAACCAAATAATGTAACTGTATACAAAGGCTCTTTACTGATAAATGCTTCAAAGAAATAAAATAAAAATAGTATTATATGACCATATTCAAAACCAGAATGTTTTTCTTTTTCTTCTTTTTCTTCTTTTATATACTCATTATACATTGTTATGCATATTGTAATATATCCAATTAATTGAATTATATAATGAAATACATGATTTTTATCACCATGATCAATATTACTAGGTACTGTTAATGCAATAGCTATTATTAAAATTGAATATCCAATTAATCCTAAATAATTATTATTCATTATTAATATAAATTATAAAATAATATTTTTATAAAAATTGATATTTTATTGTATTCAATGTTTATCTATATTGTATGTTTAAAATATTTTTAAGTTTATTTTTATATTGTAAATTTAATAGAATACAATTGATTAATTATTTATGTCTTGATGATTATATACCAAAAAATAATGATACCCTAAATGATAATAATATATTGAATGATAATAATATACCAAAAACCATAAATAATAATAGATTTGGTAATTTAATTTTATTAAATACAAATAAAACATATATCAGACCAAATAAAATAGGCTATGATGAAAGATTTAATGATAAAGAAGTTTATGATTTAGAAAAAATTATAATTAATTTTAATAAATATAAATTATTAAATATATTAGAAGATACTACTATAAATGTTTATAATAAATTAGATATTATAAACAATGATGATGATTTAAGTAAACT
>Ga0114973_10001936_pt1 | contig 15180 bp, 16 predicted proteins | sample M_140807_MF_Meta_FD_87025 | JGI IMG/M metagenome (GOLD analysis project Ga0114973, IMG submission 87025) | Freshwater microbial communities from Lake Montjoie, Canada to study carbon cycling - M_140807_MF_MetaG | ecosystem: Environmental > Aquatic > Freshwater > Lake | place: Lake Montjoie... | reverse complement strand
CTCGGCGGAGAGCACTGTGCCCCAGGGGGTCTGGCCGCCGGCGCAATTGGCAAAGCTGCCGATGATCCGATCGCCGAGGCCGTCGTCGTGGCCGAGCCGCTGGCGCCGGCGGAACACCGCCGCCGCCGGTCCGCTGCAGTGCAGGCGAGCCTCTGGGCGCTCCAGCCCGGTGAGGCCGCTGATGCGCCGGTCGTAGCGGCCGCTGCGGCGGCGCCAGCTCTGATCAGCGCTGCGCTTGATCTCGGCCACCCCGATGCCTACATCCTGCATCGCGGCGGTGGCCACCTCCAGCAGGGGCCGGCGCAGTGGATCGTCGCCTGCCAAGGCACCGGCATCGACGCTGCCACCCCGCTCCGCCAGCCGATTCTGCAGCTCCTTGATGGGCAGTTCGCGGCCCATCACCTCCCTGTAGGCGGCGAGCCAGGGACGGGGACTGATGTATTCGAAGTTCACCGTCAACAACGCCCGCTGACCGTCCAGGGCCGTGAAGGCGAGGTAGTCGTTGTTGAATCCAAAGCGACCGCTGCCGAGCGGTTCACCCCACTGCAGCAGCACCTCACTGCGGTAGCCGTCAGGCAGCAGCAGCTGATCCTGCAGGGCAACGCGGGCGTAGGCGCGCTGTTGCTCCGCAGCGCTGAGACCATCGGTGGGCAAGGGGATGGGGCCGCGCAGGGGCTGAAAGGGGAGCACTCGGCCTGACCCGGTGGCGGCTGCCCGGGAACCGGGGGCTGGCATCGGTCGGCCGGATGCTGCTCCAGCCTGGGGAAATCCGCGGCGTGAATTTTCCGCCCGCACTTGAGTGACCACAGAGACAGCACCCAGGCCGAGCAGCTGGATCAAGAGCGCACGGCGATTCATGGACGTCGCGCTTGCCGGGATCGAGGCGCCAGCCTTTCGTGGCCCACGAACATGTTGACGGGTTATACCAACCAAACTTGGTGGTTGTTCTCCAATCGCGGCGCATCATGCGGCACCTCTGCGGGTCGGCCAGGCGACTGGAGCCGATGCACAGCCGGATGCTGCAGCCCCCCCGTCGAGCTTGGCGGGCCGCAGAAGCCCTGAGCTTGAACAGGCCGAAACACGTTCCTCGGACGCCAGGGCATCGTGAAGAGGTGCGTTCACATCCCTGTTACGTGCTCTCCCCATGGCCTCCGATTGCCCTGCGCGCGCTTGTCCAACTTGAACCGCTGTGGCGAAGGCGCCCCTGGGCGAAGAGGAGTTGCACCCCAGCGATTCCCCCCTCGCCGCTCCTGCCATGAGCCTCCCGATGACCACGCTTGAAGCCTTTGCCGCCATCCCCCAGGCGGCGGTGTGCTGCGACCAGACCTTCGGTAAGGATGAAGCCCGGGTGATCCGGGAGCAGTTGCCCGGGAGTACGGCCTACTAGGAGATGGAGCCGTGCGCTGTGCCTGTTGACGGGTTGCGGTCTGTCGTCGGCCGTGCCCCCCAGTTGGGCAGCCGTGGCAGCAGCACACCCAGGCCCGTGCCTGCCGCGGTGGCCACGCCGGCCTGCACCAGACTCAGCGGACCGAGGGGCCGACAGCCGAAAGCCTGGCTGACCAGCGGGGTCTGGACGGTGGCGATCAGCGCACCGAAGGACCCAAGCCCTGTGAGCAGAGCGACGCCATCGCCTCGACGTCGGGTGAGGACCTGACCCAGCTGGGTTCCCACCAACGTCAGCAGCCCCACGGTGTCGGCGCCCCTGGGATCCCCGCCGATGGCGGCAACCGCGCGGGCCAGAGCGCTGCTGAGGGCCGTCACCGCGGCGGTGCGCAAAATATCCCGCTCCAGGGGACTACCGAGGCTGGCGTCGGGTCCCTCCTGCAGCAGCTGCTCCGGTCGCAGTCCCAGCGGCGGCCGCATGGCGATCGCCAGGGCCGGGGCCACATCGGTGAGCAGATTCATCAGGAGTAGCTGGCGCGTGTTGAGCGGTGACCGGCCTTCCACCAGGCCCGTGAGCAGGGTGAAGCCGATTTCACCCAGATTCCCTCCCACCAGCAGGCCCACCGCATCACGCACGGAACGCCAGAGAGCGCGCCCCTCCAGCACCGCCAGCACGATCGTCTCGATGCGACCGTCGGTGACCACCAGGTCCGCTGCGGCACGGGCCGCCTCCGTGGCGTGGGAGCCCAGTGCGATGCCAACCTCCGCCAGGCGGATCGCGGCGGCGTCGTTGGCACCGTCACCGGCCATGGCCACCACGCGTCCGGCCTGGCGTAGTGCCCGCACAATCCGCAGCTTCTGCATCGCCGTGATGCGGGCGAACACGGCGGTGTTGAGGACGGCCTCCTGCAGAGCGGCTTCGTCCATCACCTCCAGCATCGGACCAGTGACGACGCTGCCGTCACTGGGCAGGTCGAGCTGGCGGGCGATCGCGTGAGCGGTGGCTGGATGGTCTCCGGTGATGATGCAGGCGCTGACCCCGGCTCGGCGCAGATCGGCCAGGGCCTGCCGGGCGGTGTCGCGGATCGGATCCTCCAGGGCGATGAAGCCCAGGAACTCCAGATCGCGCACATCCGCATCGCTCAGACCGTAGACCTGGTCTGAGTCAAGGCCAGCGGGGGCATCCCCCAACCGGCGTCGGGCAACCGCCAGCACCCGCAGACCGCGCTCGGCGAGCTGACGGGCCCGCTCCACCAGCCGGTCCCGGTCTGCCTGTTGAAGCGGCGACGGACCGCTGCATGTCTGTTCAAAGCCACTGGCCGCCAGCACAACCTCCGGGGAGCCCTTCACGCAGAGCTGCCGCTGAAGGCTGCGGGTGCAGAGGCTGGCATGAAAGCCGCGGGAGGGTTCGAAGGGCAGCGCCTCCAGGGTCTGCCAGCCATCTCGTTCCACCCCGGCCGCTCGGGCGCCCTCCAGCAGGCCCTGATCGGTGGGATGGGCCAGCCGCTTGCCCGGCTCCGGTTCGGGTGTGGCTTGCAGGGCCAGCCGCAGCACCCAGCGGCCAGCCTCATCGAGCTGCTCGGGAGCCATGCAGCACTTCTCGACGCAGATCTGCACCAATCGGATCCGGCCGCTGGTGAGGGTTCCGGTCTTGTCGAGGCAGATCACATTGATCCGGCCCAGCGACTCGATGGCGCGGGGATTGCGGACGAGCACATGCTCACTGGAGAGGCGGGCGGCGGCGGCGAGCTGGGCCAGGCTGGCGAGGACCGGCAAACCCTCCGGCACCGCCGCCACCGTGAGCGCCACCCCTTCACCCAGGGCGACCCGCGGATCGCGGCCGCGGGCCAGAGCCGAGAGCAGAACGGCCACACCGCTCATCGTGGCGATGGGGGTGGTGATGTCGGTGAGCGACTCCAGGCGCCCCTCCACCCCGCCGGCTAGGGCGGCGCCGCGGACGGCGTTCAGACCGCGCCTGGCCTCGGTGGCATCCCCGAGAGCAATCACCACCGCCTCGGCCGTTCCCGCCACCACCGAGGTGCCGGCATAGAGCATCGAGCTGCGCTCCGCCAAGGCCGCTGCCGCCGTGGGCTTGGGGCCCTTCACAACGGGGAACGATTCGCCGCTGAGAACAGCTTCGTCAACCTGCAGCCCTGTGGCTGCCAGGATGCGGCAGTCGGCAGGAACCACCTCCCCGGCCTCCAGGCGGATCACATCCCCTTGCCGCAGCTCGCTGGCATTGATCCGGCACAGCTCCTGTTCGCGACGCACCCAGACCGGCGCCGCGTGGCGCTCCTGCAGCGCGGCGACGGCCCGTTCCACCCTCAGCCGCTGAACGGCGCCGATGGCAGCGTTGCCGGCGAGCACCGCCAGGATCAGTCCCGCATCCACCGGTGATGCCAGCAGGGCGGAGAGCCCTGCACCCGTGACCAGCACCGGTACCAGCGGATTGTCGAGTTCGGCGAAGATGAGCTTCAACCAGTCCGGGCCCTCGGGATCGTTCGGGAGCCGATTCCGGGACCCGTGGCCGACCGGTCCACGGGGCGATGCAGCGGCCGTGTGGACCCGCACCCGTCGCATCACATCGTCTAGGTCCAGGGCGTGCCAGGGGATCGTGTCCGCGGCGGGTTCCGGCGGCTGGCCCTGGCAGGCGCGGGCCAGACGCAGTCCATTCGCCATGGCGATCACTGCCAGCAGATGGGTGGACTGGTTCACCGCCAGGGCGGAGCGGTGCTGGACCCCGTCCAGGCAGAGGGCAAGGCCCACCACCACCTCGATTAGGGAGGCCTGCACGCTCTGGGTGGCGCACTGTCGGGCGGCGGGGCAGGCCTCCAGCAGCAGCCATAGCGGCTCGAGCTCCGGGCCCACGATCAGGTCGGCCCCCCAGGGTGGCGGGCCCTCGTCCGTCAGCACCCCGACCGCCAGATCGGCGCCGGCCAAGGCCGGCAACCCTCTCTCCGCCAGCACCATCACCCCCCGTCCCTCGGCCTGCAGCCTCTGCAGGTATGCAAGAGAGGCCTCTCCGGAAGGGCAGCGTCGGTCCGCTTGACCCGGCACCGCTGCCTGCGCCTCTGCCACCACGACCAGCAGCAGGCCCGCTTCCTGGGCAGCCGTCAGCAGTGCCGACCCCCAGACCGACGTCAGCAGGACGCCATCGATCAGGACGCAGTCGATGCGATCGATACGTCCAAGAGCCTCGGGATCGAGCAGCAGCGCCCCCGCCTCGATCAGGCGCCGACCCAGCTCGAGACTGAAGGCCGTTCTACCGAGCAGGGCTGGTCTGGGCAGGGCGGCCAGTAGCGCAGCCGCCGAACCTTCCAGGTCCCCCGTCGCCGTCAGGCCGAACCCAAACGCGCCCAGCGACAGCATCGCGGCCCTCTCGACATAGCGCTCGATCGGGCCCTGGGGTAGCGGGCATGGCCGCTCGCCCCTTTCATCGTGTCGCTCAGGATGGTGGGCGGGCTCCGCACTCAGGCGGGCTTCAAGTGCTTGCCAGCGCTGGCGGTTGCTCAGCCGGGTGCGCAGGCGCAGTCCTCTCTCCAGTAATGCCACCAGAGGGCCTGCCACACCACGCAGCAGGGCATGGTCCACCCCCGTGCCGAGCGACAGAAGCAGAGCGCCGGCGGATGGGCCCAGGACTCGGTCGACACTGTCCCGCAGGCCCGGGGCCGCCTCGATGAAGCGCAGCAGCGCCGCCAGATCGATGCCGAGGCGCTGACCCGTCGACGTGCCCAGGAGAGTCAGGCCCACCCCCCCACCGACCAGCTCAAGCGCAAGTTCCAGCCCCTCACGCAGCAGCGGCTCCAGATCAGCGGGATGGTCGCGTTCGGACCCTCCAGCGGCACCGAAGGGTTCTTCGTGCAATCCAAGCCGTTGTTCCAGCTGCTCAAGCCGTCGCAGCAAGTCCTGCTGATCGCTGCCGCTTGAGGCGGTGTTGATGACGACACGACCGACGGGTGCGTTGTAGCGGGCCCAGTCGATCTCGGGATTTGAGGCGAACAAGCCGCGTACCGCCTGAGCAAACAGCGACTCCGCCTCGCTGCCCGGCGCGGGTGCACGGACCTGCGCATGGGTGCGTTGCGGGCCGCTCCAGACACGGCGATGGCTGCGGCGCAAATCCGCAAACCAGTGCTGCAGAAGGTCCTCCACGTGAGACCGATGGGCCTTCGCCGACGCATCGGACGGTGTCATGACCTCACGCTAGGGATCAGAAGCTGGCCAGAAGTAAGAGCATGAGAGGCAACCGAAGCACCCCAAAGTGACGGGATCAATTCCAAATGTCCCGGCCAGATGCAGGCAACGCTCATGAGGCGGGTGCTTGCTCAGGGTCTCCATCGAGGCTGGAGTCATGCGACAGATCCAGCCAGAACAGAGTCTCCAGCAGCACGGCGAGAACGGGAATGCACACCATTGATCTGCGGCAGATCAGTCTCACGGGGGTGAGTGACTTGCGTAAAAGAACACATCCAGTGGCATGAGCGCTACGCCGGTTTGAGCAGCGATCTGGTGCTTTGTAGATTGCAAACGGACAAGATGATCCTGCCGAGTGGGCCCGCGGCCGCCATGAGTTCAAGGGCCCAGGACTGACTTGGCTGCAACGGATCGGTGCTGCCGTGGTGAGGGCATGGATCCGGGACACCGCTGGACCCAGCCCGCCCGCCGCCCGGTGGTTGAGGGCGGGGAACCGCACCAGCCCTTGGCGCGTAACACTCGGTTACAATGCGCGTAACACTTCGAAACGCCCCATGGCCGACTCCTCCTCCCGCTTTGGTTTCGTGGCCTTCGCCGAAACCTGGAATGGCCGCCTGGCCATGCTCGGATTCGTGATCGGCCTGGCCACCGAGCTGCTCACCGGCCAAGGCATCCTTTCCCAGATCGGTTTGGGTTGAGCGCCATGGAGACCAACTACACCATCGCCATCGCCAGCGTTTTCGGCCTGGTGGTTGTACTCACCGGGATGGTGGCCTTTGTGCTCACCAGGCCCACCGAGCCCTTCCCGAACCAGCGCTGACCATTCCCACGATGCCGCGATCTACAGGATCCAGCTCTTCTGTTGACCCATGACCAACACTCCGTCCAACGATCAGTGCATCGCCAGCCGTGCTGCCGAGCAGATCCATCGGGAACAGCTTCGGCGGGTTGAGCTTTTTAATGGCCGAGCGGCGATGCTTGGCATCGTGATCGGGATCATCACCGAGGGCCTCACCGGCGTCGGTATCGCCCATCAGGTCGGCCTCGGCCCCTTGGTGGATGGCTACGCCGCTTGTCACACTCAGTTTCTGCCCTTCTGCTTCTGACCCCGACCTGCCCTCGCACCGGGCTGATTCCCAACCAGCTTCCCTCTGTTGCGAGGGGCAGATCGGATGCGAGGGGCAGATCGGATCTCCACCAACCCCGACACCCCGTCGGGGGTTTTTTGTGGTCCTGGCTCCCTTCTCCCATGCCCCACCACGCGGACCGTCCCACCAAGATCTGTGCCTGTTGCGGCCGCCCGTTCCAGTGGCGCCGCAAGTGGAAGGCCGTGTGGGAGGAGGTTCGCTACTGCTCCGATCGATGCCGCAACGAGGCCCGTCGGCCGGCCAGTCGGCGCGAGCGGAAAGAGAGCGATGGGGGGCCTTCGAGGGCCAATGCCGATCAGGATTGATCGCGGAGCGGGAAGCGGGTTTCCACCTGCTGGCGAATGAACCATTTGGTGGCGGCTTTCTGGGTATGCCAGGCCTGGAGCAGTTGTTTGGTGAGCTGGCGGAGCTCTCCGGGATCGGTGGTGGCATCGATGGCGCGGCTGAGGCGCTCGATCTCGAATTGCTGGCCGGTGGTCAGTTCGATCGGCGAGGTCATGGAGCCGGACCCAGGTGGGGCAAAGTTATCGAGAGGCACCGGATGGGCGGTACCAGGGGCTACCGGAAGCCTTCTTGCCACTGTGTCGACTTGTAAACAGCGTCGCGGTGATCAGCGTTTTCTAAGATGCTCATTAGGTCTGCTTTTCGTTTCATGATGCGCCTGAGCTGGCCGCAACATCTGCAGGCATCCCGCACGGTTGAACGGGCCAACGACAGCCAGCGCGGCATGGCATTGGCCTTGATGGGCATCTCCTTGCTGATCCTCGTGGAGGATCTGCTCGCTTCGGAGCAGGCCGAACCTGGCACGGTCCGCGAATCCTGAGCGCGGCTCGCTTCCCCCCAGCAGCTCTGGACGCACCCTGCTCAGCGCGATCTGGCCCCACCTGAGCAAGCTGGCTATGCCCGATCGTGACCAGGGTTCCTTTCGCGTTCGCTGACGCCATCGGCTCAAGGCTCTGATGTGCGCTCGGGTTCTCATCTGGGCTCCTTTCCGCCCTGCGGTAGCTCCACGGCCTGGCCGGTGCGTGCCGATTCCACGATCGCCTCGGCGATCCGCAGCCCCTCGATCGCTTGATCCAGGCAGGCGGTGGTGGAGGGGATGCCGGTGCGTGCCGCTGCCACGAAGTCGCTGAGTTCGGCCTGCAGAGCGCCGAGCACCCTGCCCTGCCGCATCGGCCAGAGCTGGGCGTCCGGGCAGCGCTGCCGCATCTCGCCCCAGATCTGCAGGGGGCCATCCAGTAGCCGCAGCTGGGCGGTCTGCCGGTTGCCCACCACGGCGAGCTCGGCGTCGATCGTGCCCTGCCAGCTGTCGGTCACCACGTTGGCCGGCGCCTGGGCGGGCACGAACCAGCTCGTTTCGGCGATTCCCACGCAACCGCTCGCGAACTGGATCAGGGCGAAACAGCCTTCCGGCGAGAGATGCTCGCCGAAACGGCGCTCCATGGCCATCACCCGGGCGGCGTGGCTGCCGCTCAACCACAGCAGCAGATCGATGTCGTGGATCAGGGTCTCGAATACGGTGTGGGCCCGGTCGGCCACGGCGGCGAACCAGGCGGCGCTGCAGTTGCGTTTCACCCGGATCGACACCAGCTCCCCGAAGCTCCCCGCCGCCACCTCTTCCTGCAGCTGGGTGTGCTGCAGCTCATAGCGCAGGATCAGGCCGGTCTGCAGCAGGCTGCCGGAGGCCACCGCGGCCCGCCGCAGCTGCTCGGCCTGCCGAGATGAAGCCGCTAGGGGTTTTTCGAGGAACACCGGCTTGCCCGTGGCCACGGCCAGAAGACCCTGGTCGGCGTGCAACTCATCGGGCGTGACCAGCACGATCGCATCGAGGCTGGTGTCGGCGATCAGCTCCTCCGCCGTGGCGTAGCGGTCGGCGACCCCATAGCGATCGGCAACCTGGTGGAGACGTTCGGGGCTGGCATCGGCGATGGCTGCCAGGCAAACACCCGGCAGGCCGGCCAGCACCGCCGCGTGGAGCTGGCCGAATCGGCCGACCCCGGCCAGCCCCATCCGCAACGGCTCTGGGGTGCTCATCGCAGGGGTGGTGGCGGTGCAGACCCATCCTCTCGCCTAGTTGGCTGATCACGACCCCCACCACTAGGGCGGCTGCGCCGTGGCCTCGTAGCAGCGTGACCCCCAGCACCAGGGCCGCCAGCGGCGAGGGGAGGAGCGCGGCGAGGCTGCCGCCCACCACGCTGCCGGACCAGCTGCCGAGGCTCCCGCCCAGCTGGGGGGCGAGGCCGTGCAGTCCGAGGCCGATGGCGGCGCTGCCGAGAATCACCGGGAAGATCAGGCCGCCTCGCCAGCCCGTTTCCTGGCACAGGCCTGCCAGCAGCAGCGTGGCGACACCAGAGAGGATCATCAGCGCCGGGCTGAGGGGCAGGTTGCCGCGCAGTAGGGGGCCCAGCTGCCGCTCCCCGGAGAAGGCGGCCAGGGGCAGGGCCCACAGGGCGAGGCCCAGCAGCAGGCCGGTGACCAGCGGCATCCAGCGGACGTCGAGGCGTTCGATCCGGGTTCGGAGCCCCTGGCGCCAGCCGATCAGGGCGCGCCCGCCGCCGCCGCAGCCCACCATCCCACCGATCAGGGCGGTGAACAGGGCCGCTTCGCTCACGCGATGGTCCTGGCTGCGCCAGATCCGGCGGCTCACCGTCACCACCAGATCGGTGACCAGGGCTTCCGGGCCCAGGCTGGCCCCGCCGAGCAGAGCCAGAACGCCGGCCAGCATCGGGCGGAGTTTCAAGCCCGGGCGGGAGGGGCGAGGCCCTCGCAGGGATGCGAGGGTGTCCACGAGTTCCGGCAGCCGTGCCGGCGGGCGTTGGGAGCGCATCAGGCCCAGGAGCACACCGATCACGCTGGGGATGGCCCCACACCAATCCAGGGACCGTTCGCTGGCGAGGCCGCCGTTCACTGCTGCCCCCCAGATCCCTTCCTCCAACCCCTCAATGGCCTGCAGCAGCAGAGCCGCAAGCACTCCCCCGAGGGCTCCGGCCAGTGCCGCCAGCAGGCTGGCGCCTAGCAGGGTTGCTTCTGGTTGGCTGGGTCTTCGTTCGCCACTTCCCGGTTTCATGCTTCCCGGTTTGCCACGCTGCGATTCGCCGGATGCCGGCTGGCCGGATGTCGTGTTGCTGCGTCCCGGTTGGCCGGTGGCTGAAGGATTGACAGGGGCGGGCTGCAGATCGCTCACGGGCGGGGAGGAGCCCGGGTCGGGATGGTCCGGCGACACTGTCGGGGCGGGCTGGGGCGGGCAGCCGGCTTCGGCGCCTCCTTTGATCGGCCCATCTTCACCTGGGCAGCCGCTTGAGGCTGTGATGGCGCCGTGCGTCCCATCGCTCTGGGGGGATGCGGCACCTCGGCCGGCGAGTCCCGGCCTTCAGCTCACCCTGCCAGGAGCGCCATCCCGCGCCGATGGATCTCGGTGGCGTAGTCGGTCCAGGTGCCCTGGCCCCAGTAGCGGAAGCAGCTGGTTTCGAGCAGCAGCAGATGGAGCAACGCCTGCTGATAGGGCTCGCTGCTGGTGACCGCGGGATCAGCCGCCACCTGGGGGTCGAACACCTGGTGGAAGCGGGCGCTGAGCTGGTTCATCGGCTCCAGCACGTTGGCGTAGCCCTCCACCCAGCTGAGGTTGTTGGTCCAGGAGGCGCCGGCCATCGAGAAGCTTGGGTCGGCGGCCTGAATCGCGCCGATAGCGGCCTCCACCGCTTGCAGGGTGGGCGCGCCGCTCACTTGTTGCCAGAGCCTGTGCTGCCCCACAGCCTGAACCTGTGGGAAGGCGTCGGGCTGCAACCCGGCTGCCTCCAGTAACTCCAGATATTCGGTGCCGTTGATCGCGACCGTGCCACCGGGGGCTCCACTGGTGCCGCCCCCGTCGCCGGCGATGCGCTGGTGGGCCTGAAGAAAGGCGGAGGGGAACTCATTCATCATCACGCCGCCGTTCTCGCCATCGGCGATCTGGGCCACGATCGCGGGCACGCTGGTGCTGCCCAGCGCCTGCCGGCCGAGCCCCAGGGCCTCGTAGCAGGGCTGCATCTGGCCCACCAGCTTGGTGTCGGAGCCCTGGGTCTTGATCAGGGCGGTGATGCTCACCTCCTCGCCGCGGGTGTTGCGCGCCACCAGCTGATTGGGCCCGTATTTCTGTTCCTGTCGGAGGCCGGAGCCATCGAGGTTTTCCACGCTGTGCTCCTGCACCAGCAGCCAGCGGTAGCCGCACTCCCGCAGCGCCTTCACCAGCTCGTAGAGGGTGTCGGGGTGATTGGGCAGGGCCATCTCCGGCGGTGAGAAGCCCTTCACCCGCTGCAGGGCCTCCTTGCCGAACAGGGCCTCGAAATGGTGCTGCCAGGCCAGGATCTGCAGCTTCAGATCGGGGATCGGCGTGGAGGGCGCCACCGCATGGCTCCAGAAGGTGCCGAGCCACTCCACATAGGGCTGAACCGTGGGATCGGAGGCGAGGAACCTGAGGGCATCGACGATGTCGCGGCGGCCCATCTGCTCGAAGCCCCAGAGCAGATTGCCGGAGTAATCCAGCATGATGCGCGGATCGCAGCCCTCAGCGATCAGCTGGGGAATGAGATCGGCGAGGCGCCGGTAGCAGTGGGCGAAGGGTTCGGCGTTGTGGTTGTCGCCTTCTCCGGGGTGCTCCAGCATGTACTGGAGATGGGAGATCAGCTCGCCATCGGCACCGGCCGGAATCGTGGGCTGGTGCATGTGGAGTGCGCAGGCGAAGCTCGAGCGCATCTCTTCCAGTTTTTGAGGTGTGCGCGGCAGGAACACCGGTGTGTTCGGCTGCATGAGCTCCTGGATCGCGGCTTCGCGGCCGGCGATCGGCGGCAGGGGGTGGGGGGGCATCGGCGGTTCTCCTTGGGGGGTCTGCGCCGGCGATGCCTGCCCGGCGTGTCTGCTCTGGTCTAACCGTGCGGGGCTGGGCTTTGGCGCAGGGGGCACCTGGCGTCAGTCGGCGGCGGTGTGTCGCCCGCCGTTGCTCACATCACGCCGCTTGCGTCAGCGCTGTGGTACCCGGCCACGGGCAGGCAGAGGCAGACCTCCCGATAGCTGTAGACCCGGTGGCCTTTCTCTGCGGGTTCCCGCGGTCTGGAGATGCCGAAGAGTCGACGGTAAGCCGAGGCGATCGCGGAACTGCTCACCCCGAATCCCACCACGCCTTGACGTGCCCAGACACTCAGCCTGCTGCGATGGGTGCCGGGGGGGCATGGGCTTTGGGGTGGATCTGATGGGCAGAAGCCCTCGCCAATCTCACTGCCCTTGAAGGTCGTGGCCTCCAGCCGCAAGCCGTGTGTGTGGATCTCCACAGTCAGCGGGCGCTCCAGCACCTCCCCCAGTGCCCGCTCCAGCAGGGGCCGGTGACTCTGGGTGAATCCGGCCCACCGTTGGGGCACCTCCACCACGGCAACCAGTTGGGTGGGCGTTTCGATCAGTTCGACAAACTCGGTTTGCTCGCTGAGCAGCATGCGTGTGGAGGGGAGCGAAAGCCGCTGCAGCGCCATGCTCCAGAGCAGGGCCAGTGGATCAACGGGTAAACCGCTGACGGTGGTGCTTGGCGGCATCACCTGTTGACCGCAGCAGGGACATGACGGGAGAGTGTTCAAGCTGATGTCAGCTCAGGTGACCACTTCAATCAGAGTACGCTGGATAACCTGATGGGGCTAGGATCGCTTGTCAGATTTAAAATGATTCTATAAAAGATGCGGTTGCTGGTCGGTCGATCCTGGTTTAATTGTATTCCGTTTGATTTGAATTGGTTGCGATAGGAGTGGCTTTGCGATCTGGCTTGATCTGGCTTGTGGTTCATTCAGATTAGTCGAAGCACCAGTGGCGCCAAGGCTTCAGCCAGGATCTGGTGGTGGTGGGAATCCAGATGGATGCCATCGGCACCCACGGTCACCACGGCATTGCTGTCGAAGAAATGACAGCCCAGCTCAGCGCAGGCCTCCCTGTAATGCCTCGGAAGATGGCGCGATTTTTCCTGCCCACCCTCAAAGTGATGGCCCATCAGTTCTGAAAGCTCACCAAACACCGGCGGTGCTAAGACCAGAATTGTGGGAGGCTTTGCATCGATTCCGGTTTCGCTGTTCCGGGCAATCTTGATCAGGGTGGTGAGTCCGCGTGCGGATTCATGCGCCGAAACATTGAGATGATGCTTGAGATCATTGCTGCCCAGCATGATGATCACCAGCGAGAGGGGGGCATGGCTCTCCAGGACCGGCAGGAACGATTCACGCCCATTGCGCCCCGGTCTGAATGGCTCGTCCCAGGCTGTGGTGCGACCGTTCAGTCCTTCGGCGATCACGTGGTAGCCATGCCCCAGGTTGCTCTGAAGCAGTGTGGGCCAGCGTTCGGCGCGCTTCAAACGCGCAGCGCTCAGCGGCACGTAGCCCCAGGTATTGGAATCGCCATAACAGAGGATGGATTGTTCGATCACACCAGACTCAATCACGCCAGACATCTTTCAGGCTGCGGCAACACACGCATCATCCATCTCTTTCGATTCGTCGTCATCGTGGGGATCCTCCAGCGGAGCCGATCAGGGCTCATCCCAAAGGGATTGAAGGGTCCAGGGGCCACCCTCCAGCAGCCAGAAGGATCCGTTCACCAGACGGATGTTCTGATCCAGGGCGGCGATCCGCTTGAGATCGGCCTGGGAGAGTTCAATTTCCGCTGCCGCCAGGTTCTCTCGCAGCCGTGCGGGCGTCACCGACTTGGGAATGGTGGAGATGCCGCGCTGCACATGCCAGGCCAGCAGCACCTGAGCGGGGGTGCAGCCGCGCTCGCTGGCGATGGCGCCGATCACCGGGTTCTCCAGCAGCACCGGCTCATCGGCTGCCTTGATGGCGGCTGGGCGATCGAGAGATCCGAGCGGGGAATAGGCGGTGATGTGAATGCCCTCGGCCCTGCAGTCCGCCACCAGGTCGGGTTGCTGCAGGAGCGGATGCAGCTCCACCTGATTCACCTCCGGCCTGATCCGGCAGTGGTCCAGCAGATCGTGCAGCTTGCGGCTGGAGACGTTGCTCACCCCGATGTGGCGCGTCAGGCCCTCCTCCAGGACCGCCTCCATCCCCTCCCAGGTGGAGCGGATTAGCGCGTCGTCCGGAGGCAGGAGATCCTGGGCGGAGGAGGGAAAGGCCACGCCGGGGCGGATCGGCACCGGCCAGTGGATCAGGTAGAGATCCAGCCAATCCAGCTGGAGATCCGCGAGGGTGCGGCGCAGCGCCGGCTCCACAAGGTCCCGTCCGAGGGCATTGCACCACAGCTTGGAGGTGATCCAGAGTTGCTCGCGGCTCACCTCCCCGTCGTGGATTGCAGCGCGGATCGCCTGACCCACCTCCTGCTCGTTCCCATAGACGCTCGCGCAATCGATATGGCGGTAGCCGAGCCGGATCGCTTCGCGTACGGCCGCCGTCACCTGGCCGGGCTCCGACTTCCACGTGCCCAGGCCGAGTAAGGGCATCGAGTCGCCATTGGCGAAGGACACGGTGCGCATCGGTGGTGCTCTGGCGAGGTGGTCGCCGGAACACTAGTCAGCACGGCGTTGATGGGCATGTGCGCCATCGGACCCTGCGCCTGGCCTCCGTGTAGCCGGGAATCCTTGCGGTGCGGTGCGGTGCGGTGCGGCTCTGCTCGCGGTCGCGACTGAGTCATCGCATTTGAACACCAGTTGCATCAACAGAAACTGGGGTTGACAGGCCCAAGCGGCCGAGGCCACCCCCATGAGCCCCATGCCCCCAACCCCTCCCCCACCGACGAGCGCCTGCGCGAGTCCATCGCAAAGCGCATGCGCATGAGCCACGTTGTCCAGCCCCTAATGCTCATGGAGCTGCTGAAAACCTGCAGCTGCTACCGCACCATCAGCAGCCCTGCGAAAATGGAAAGCTTGGCAGCGCGACCTGCAGAGCCGATGAACATCAACAGGCCAAAGAGCTGAAGCGATGAGCCGTTACAGCGTTGTTGGTTCAGCTGCGGAGTGTGAGCCAGGCTCGAATGGCCTGGTCTTGCGAAACCGCCTTGGCATCAAAGATCCGGCCGTGATGGAGGTACTGGAGCGTGATCTGCTGCTTCGGTCTATGCGTGGTCAGGAAAAGTGCGGTCGTTCAATCTTGGTAAGCAGGGATTTTCATTTGCCAGTGCTCATCTTCTGACCGATCTGCTCGCGGCTTTTGAATCAAAGCAGCTTGCCATTCTAACACCATTCAATCCCGAATCGGTGGATGAGCTGATCGGCGGGTTGGCTCAGGTTCATGTTGAATTCGTGCTGATCTATCCATTCCGAGAAGGCAATGGGCGAATCGCGCGTCTGCTGTGTGATGTGATGGCTTGCCAGGCTGGGATCGGTCCACTCGACTATTCAGCCTGGGATCAACAGCGAGATTTATATTTTGCGGCGATCCGTGCGGGGGCTGTGCTGAATATCACCCCGATGGTGGAGCAATTCAGGCAGGTGTTGCCTGGG
>Ga0114973_10001934_pt1 | contig 15185 bp, 12 predicted proteins | sample M_140807_MF_Meta_FD_87025 | JGI IMG/M metagenome (GOLD analysis project Ga0114973, IMG submission 87025) | Freshwater microbial communities from Lake Montjoie, Canada to study carbon cycling - M_140807_MF_MetaG | ecosystem: Environmental > Aquatic > Freshwater > Lake | place: Lake Montjoie... | reverse complement strand
TTCTTATTTGTTATCCCTTATTTCCGGTTCATTGGCGAGACATGCTACGATGTCGACGTTCTCAAAATGCTTTATAACGAGTTCTTTTTGAAAGAAGATGAAATCGCGGCGAGCTATAAATCGTTTGTCAATTGGTATGTAAATAATGTTATTAATCCGCGAGAAGTACAACTAGCCACCAACGGAGTGCCTGTGGTCGACAGTGATCAACGTATTTATTTGAGCGAATACGGTATCAATACCCAGGAGAATATCAATCAAATTTTTATGAATAGTGAAGTGCGCATACGAGAACAAGCCGTAGAGGAAGAAGAGTACCAACTGCTTACGTATAGATTATCACAAAAGGCTGCTATAAATATTGCAGCGCAACCATTGGTGGAAGAACCTTCTATGCCCGTAACAATGGAAACGATCATGCCACAAAATATTCAAACCGGAATGAAACGTAGCTGGAACGAAAGGGATGAAAACGATGAGACGGTACCAGTAGAAGAACCAATGATCAAGAAGCCGTTGTTGGCATTTGGTGGTAATGTCAGTAAAAAGCACCGAAAATATGCCACTCGGAGCAAGCATCACGGGAAAGCGAAGACGAGTAAAAAATCTCGCAAAAATAGGAGAACCCGCCGTAAGAAATGACGTGGAGCGATTGGGTCAAGAAGTTATTTATAACTTCCACAACTAAACAATATAAAAATGTTTCTTTTACATTGTTCAAAGGCACACTCGCAGTCATGAACATACACAACAAGATTATACACTGTATTGAGAACCAGGAGCCCATTACATTTGTTAAGTACGGAGACGGCGAGCATAACTGCATGATCGGTCAACCGGGGGCGAACTGCGATAGGGATAATTTTACGGCCAAAAAGAGAAACCATCTGATTGACTCGCTCATTTATTTCAACCAGTTTGATACGGTGTATATTGGGAAATGGCATTGCGTGGAAGTTTACGATCATATCGAACAAAATTTATTGCCTGGTTCCAAGGTGAATTGGGCAAATTACCATTCGTTGCTGTTCGATAACGATGATGCCGAGAACGGGTTTCAAGATAAGATTGCCATATGTCGAGCGATCAAGGCGTCCAAAATGAAGAAAATCATCGTGTGTAACGAACTGTTGGTCAAGGCCCTATCGCTTCTTAACATAAATATCAGTATTCGAGTTCCGCTGCATAATTGGTATGATACCCATCTTGATGAGATCAAGCAGCATATTATAAACAATGTCAAGGAAGGTGAGACTCTCATGTTGATCACTTGTGCGGGGATGGGTTCCAAGTGTTTGATCGGGGACATCCATAGAATCTATCCCAACGGCATTTATCTCGATTACGGGTCGGGGCTCGATTTCATATGCACCAAACGGGACAGCCGCGGTTGGAATTACAGTTACGATGCGTTGTATAATGCATTTTTACCGTTGCTTCCGGAAGACTGGAATGATCCCAAGTACGACGAGATTTATAATATAGCGAGGGTACATATGGGAACCCATTTGCCCAAGTGAGAATATTTATTTTTCCACATAAGTGCCAGATACCGAAATGTATCCACTGACGCCCATTCTATGTAAATAGTACCGTTGTCTGATATCGAGACTGTTAACGAATGCTGCGAATATTGCCTCGTAACTCGCGCATCTAGCGAAACGGTATTCGCACTTTTTCAAGTACTCTAACCAAGCCAGTGAATGGGTGTATGTCAATTTATATAGAGAGGCAAGCATATTATTTTTGTCGTCATCGTTAGGACACGTACAAGAGTAGGAATTGTCAAAAATGTCGTAGAAAAAATTCTTGTTCAACCAATAGCGGCCGCTAATTTTGAAAAGGTTGTCGTATTTGATGTTATTGTCGGCTAATTGTTGTAAGGCCAGTATCGTCATGGTGCCTTCACCCATGGCCTTGGACGGGGTGAACATCCGTTTGATCAAGGCCTGATTTTGGGTTTCGTATATATTTAAAAAATAGTGGACATTATTGATCAATAATTCGCGCTCGGCGTCGGTCAACTGAGAACATTCCACTAAGAAAATACGGTTATCGGGTATATTTTGGCGTACAGTTATAATGGTATTTTTCAATTGTTCGAACCGTTGTTCTCGGGTAAAAACACTCCGTGTAGCTGTATAGGATAGGGGGGTATTGGGGGGGTCGATGACCGAGGTGATTAGGGTAAGGTTTTTCATAGGTGTAGTGAGTATGTAGAGATACCCCCTGTATTTTTTATATTAGTGAGTAATAAAAATATAAAAAACTGTCCGACTAACTAGTATTATGAAGGTACTATTTATCGATAATTGGATACATCCTAAAAATAAGCGTGCACTGGAGCTGTATAAGAACATCCAATTTTATATGGTAAGCCTGCAAAACATAGGTGGTATTGATTTGTCGATGTACGATGGGGTGTACAGCTCGTCCGAGCCCGTCGATGTGGCGAAATACCCCGGAATAAAATGGGTTTTTGGACCGCATTTCAGTGTGTTCCCTGACCAGAAATTGTTACCTATTCGGTCGCCGAATTGTTCGTATATACTCCCGTCGGCCTGGACGGTAACGTTGTGGGAAAGTTCGGAAATATGTAGAGGGGTTCGATTGGAAAATGTGCCGTTTGCGGTGGAGGTGGATAAATTCTGTGAAACCGTACCGATTTACGGGCGTGACAAGGTATTTGTTTATTATAAAAGCCGTGACCCGGCGGAACTGCGGTTTTTGGAGACGGTGCTGGCGGCGAATGGTATCAACTATAAGCTATTTCATTACGAACAGAAGTATGACGAAAAGGAATATTTGGCTTGCTTGCAAGAGGCGAAATTCGGGATATGGTTAGGTCGCCACGAGAGCCAGGGGTTTGCTTTGGAAGAGGCCTTGTCGTGTAATGTCCCGCTCCTCGTTTGGAACGTCTCTTCTTTAAATCAGGAATATGGACAAAGATATCCCGACATGTATGCTACCGTGATCCCGTATTGGGACGAGCGGTGCGGCGAATACTTTTATAATCGGGACGACTTGGTCGAAACCCTGCAGCGATTTTTATCGAAATTATATACGTACCGGCCGCGCGAATATGTGTTGGAGAACCTGTCCCCTGAAGTATGTGAAGAACGATTTATGAAATTGTTTGCCAAGACTGGAATGGCACCGGCGCGGAAGAACTGGTCGCTCAATCGTTAATAACCCTCCATTTGAACCCGTTATGTACGTTGCCATTCTCCGAGACTTTATAGAGGGTGGTTCTCGACAATTGGAATTTCTTGATGACCTCGGTAATCGATTTGTGCCGTTTAATTTCTTCGCCGGTGACCGGGTGGATTTGTGACACGGTGGTGCTGTTGGTTTTGGTATGTGGTTCAGGTAATTTATTGGTTGCGAGGTAGGTGTTTTTCATTTCTTCGGAACACTTGTCGAAGAAATTCCAGTAATGTCCAGAGGAGATGGAGCCCTGCTTGATGGCGCGTGAGATGGTAGTGAAGCCTGCCAAATTACGGGATCTGGCGGCGTCGCGTTGGGTGGGGAAGACTTCCAGGATCTTGGTCTTTTTGATGTCGATCATGGCAATGAATTCGATCGACTGGGTTCTCGATTCGACGGTGGGCTCCGGGATCGGGGGGTCGGTGAGATCTCTTTCGGCTAGGACCCAGCGGAATCCCTTGTAGACCCGGTTGTGCTTGGCGGCTTCGCGTAAGGCGCCTCCTGAGGAACTATGGAAATTCCGGACAAATGCAATGACGCTGTCGTAGGCCTGTATGAACTCGAGGGTTTCGGGGTCGTATTGGTATACCTTGGGAGAACGGGTGTTTTCGCGCGCCTTGACGAATAAATTGTCGGGGATCTCTTGGTCGTGATCGTATTGGTCTTCCTTTTCGTCGGTTACGGGTTCATCAAGTTTGATGGTATTCTCGAGACCCCGGTTGTTTTTCTGAATCTGTAATCTGATTTGCTCACATTGAATACGCATTTCTTCCAATTTTATTTCTAATTCAATATTAGCCCTTTCTGATTCATTATTAGCCCTTTCTAATTCATTATTAGCCCTTCGTTTTTCTTCGTTCGAATCTCTTTTCTCTTCCAATTCGATTAACTTATTAACGTCTTCTTTCGTGAATTGGGATACTTCTTTTTGCATTAACTTGATAATATTATCATATTGCTCTTCATTCACTAGGAATGTCTCCCTTGTATCAACTCCATCCTGCTTTGTAATCTTAAAATACAATGGTTTGAGTAATTCATGATTTCTTATCCATTTTTCGAATTTTGTATGACTTTCGCATTCAAAAATATTTAAAAGAAGCGGGGTCATCTTGTAGTTATACTCAATCCTTGAAAAACGCTCCTTAATGTTCTGAGTTGATCCAATCTTAATAACAATCTTGCCATCATGTTCGTCTCTCAGTTTACAGACATAGACCACATTCTTTGATTTGCAAAATTCCATGAGTGTATCGTGGGTTTTTTTCTTAGCATCATTCTGCTCCTGGCTTCGTATTAACTTCTTCTCTATTTCATGTTCTTCTTTCAGTTTGTATTCACCAGTTTTACGCAATTCTTTAATCACATTCACCATCCATTCTTGAAAAGGTTTGGCAATGGGTTTGATGGATCTTGAAATAATTTTATATAACCCCAGTTCAGTTAAGAAGAGAACCTTTTGAATTCCTCCCCGGGTAGAGACCGGATGTATAACCTTCTCTTTTGACGAATAATCGGCAAGACTATTTGATATATTTTTGATTCCTAATATCAAAGCAAGCTGATTCGCCTGGAAAAGGGGATCGTCAATGGTACCCTGAATATTGACGGTGTACTCCGTATCGTTGAGTGAGAACGCTTTTAGTATATCCATACTATAACCTATAAGGAGATATTATTTTTATAAATTGGACGCATATGATTTTCCTAAATATTTCTGAGTGGCATTTATTCATTCCAAAAAAAGGGATAAAGATACCCCGCTAATATATTCTATCTAAACGCGCGATGCCAGACGTGAAGCGCTCCATTAAATTTCAGAAAGAGCAACGAGAAATATATGTTAAATTGATAGATATATTGAACTACAATGGCGATAACACATTCACACTTGTCGATGTCGATTATAATGCGGAGTTGCAGCAAAGAATCATGGATTTGAAACCCGATGTGGCGAAATATTTTTCGGTGAAGTCTACACGATGGATGCAGCCAGATTGTGTGCGTCCTTATATGGGGATCATACGCCACGTATTAGGACAATTTGGTAAATATCTTATTTCGACTACGGGGTCAGGAACAATGCCGGACGGTTCAGTAAAGCGCACCACGAAATTCACGATTATGTGAATGGATATTCATTATAAAAACATTTAGGCATAATTTATGGTGTGTCCATGGTGTATAAATAATATTTATGTTGAAAACGTAATAAAGATATTTTCTCATTATAGATTATAAAAGGAATTAGAAATGCCTTGCAAACATGTTTTCGATGATGGTAAAAAGTGTACCAAGTCCGCTCTCTATAATTTAGCTGATTTATCCCCTGCTTATTGTAAAGATCATAAGACGGATGAAATGGTAGACGTATACTCACCGTTCTGTAATTACGTAAGTGAAACTGGTATGAAATGTGTCAAACATGCAGGATGGGGTTTTGTAACTGATAAGAAGAAGATTCGTTGTGCCGAGCATCATACTGATGAAATGGACGATCTGAAACATCCGCGTTGTATGGAGCCAAAATGCCCAAACTACCGCTCTTATGGATTTGCTAAGGATAAAGTTATGACACATTGTTCAGAACATAAAAAAGTAGGTATGGTCAACTTGAAACATAAAATGTGTGAAGAATGTGAGAAAACAAAAAAAACTGAAGATCTACTGATTGCATCATACAATTACAACGGTGAAATTGGTGGAAGATTTTGCAGAGAACATCAATTAGATGGAATGGTTGACGTAACACACCAACGTTGTGTATTTAAGGATGGTGATAAAGAGTGCGATCGTCGACGAATGTATAACTTTTCAAAGGGTGATAAACCATTATTTTGTAAAAAACATAAGAGGGATGGGATGATTGATGTTAATAATAAAATGTGTGAGTTCGGACCGTGTGTGCGCAAACCGTCATATAATATCCCAACCGAAAAAAACCCCCGATTTTGCTCGGACCATAAAACCGCCGAAATGGTAAACCTATTAGGAACTAAATGTGCAAACGAATGGTGCGATAATAGATATCATAGTAATAATAACGAGAATTACTGCATTCGCTGTTACGTTCATATGTTCCCGGATAAACCGAACGCGCGTAATTATAAGACCAAAGAAAAAGCGGTTTGTGATTTTATTCTAGAGACCTTTTCGGATATGACCTGGGTTTCGGATAAGCGTGTTCGCGACGGTTGTTCACGGCGTCGACCGGATTTGCTTCTTGATTTGGGATATCAAGTTATTATTGTAGAAGTCGACGAGAATCAGCACATGGATTACGATTGCAGCTGTGAGAATAAGCGCCTGATGGAACTTTCTAAGGATGTTGGTCATCGTAGTATTATTTTTATTCGCTTTAACCCCGACGATTACCAAGACCGCGAGGATAACAAGGTAAAGTCTTGTTGGAGCATCAATAAAACCAATGGACTATCCGTGATTACTAAGAAAAACAGCTCGGAATGGTCAAAGCGTTTACAGTCTTTACAACAACAGGTTCAATATTGGATAGACAATAAGACGGATAAGACGATTGAGACGGTGCAATTATTTTACGATGAATGCTGAAATGACACCATAATATTGGTACTATTTTATTTAGGCATTTCATGGTATTGTTTTAAAGTGTTTTATACTGTAATTAACCGGTCCTATATTTTTTCTGCATATATGGTGTGTAATAAGAGGCCTTCGAAAACTTTAGATGTTTGTGACTGAAAAATAAGAAATGACCATTTTTTATTTTTCCCAGATTATTTTCTCAGCATAAGGTATAGCAATCCAAAATGGCTGGAGGTCTTAGAAAAAATGGCTGCATAAATGGTAACAAAGCAGCGTTGCATAGGACCCAAAAACAACCCGATGCAAACAAACAGGCAATGTTTGCATGAACTTCGGTTGAACCTCCTGTATAGCAGGGAACCTACGGTTCCCCTGCGACCCCTCCCTTTCAGGGGAACCGTTGGTTCCCCTCAGACCCCTCCCTTAAAAAAGAGGGGGTGTAAAAGAGGTTGTGTTGCAGGGTTTAATCGCAAGGTTGCTCAGCTATTTGGTCAGTTGTTAGTTGCAGGGAACCTACGGTTCCCCTGCGACCCCACCCTGCAGGGAACCTACGGTTCCCTTGCAAACCATCCCTTAAAAAAGTGTGATGGTGCAAGGATGGGGTCGTAGGGGAAACCATGGGTTTCCCCTGCAGCAAGACTACTTGTTGTTCGGGAAACCCCTTAGAGCCCTAACTACTAAGTGAGTACGGGAAACCTACTCATGGCGGAGAATAGAACTCCGGTATAGTAATAATGTTAGGGATTGGGCAATCCGCATGGTAATAACCTAACCGCGAAAAAGTAACATCAAATATTGTTTTATTGTGATCTTTCTCTTTACACCTTCGCGCATTGTAAATGCGCGTGGTAACGTTACTTTGCCTTATGTACCAACAGAATCGGCAAAGGTGTAAAAGGGAGGGGTCGCAGGGGTCAGAGGGCGAAGCCCTCAACCCTTGGGCGCCTACTGCGCCCTGAGGGAACCGTAGGTTCCCTGCTGTTAGCGTACGGTTAGCCGTCAGAGACTGAACGGTAGTCGCTCGATAATGAAGGTATAAGCAGCCTGAATCGGGTTAAGATACAGTCCATCCCCCTAGGGAAACTTAGGGGTATCGAGAATGCAACTCGTCGCCTATGGCGCACAAGACGTGTTCCTTACGGGAACTCCCGAGATCACTTTCTGGAAGGTGTCGTACAGACGCCACACCAACTTCGCGATGGAGTCCATCGAGCAGACCTTCTCCGGCCAGGCCGATTTCGGTCGCCGTGTGACCTGCACCATCTCCCGCAATGGCGACCTCGCCTACCGCACCTACCTCCAGGTGACCCTCCCCGAGATCAACCAGTCCATGACCTCGTACGCTCGCTGGCTCGACTTCATTGGCGAGCAGTTGATCGCCCAGGTTGAGGTTGAGATCGGTGGCCAGCGCATCGACCGCCAGTACGGTGACTGGATGCACATCTGGAACCAGCTCACCATGTCTGAGGAGCAGAAGCGCGGCTACTTCAAGATGATCGGTAACACCACCCAGCTCACCTACATCACCGACCCCGGATTTGCGGGCATCTCTGGCCCCTGCGCCTCCACTGGCGCGGTCAACCAGGTGTGCGCCCCCCGCAATGCCCTCCCCGAGACCACCCTCTACATCCCCCTCCAGTTCTGGTGGATGAAGAACCCTGGCCTCAGTCTTCCCTTGATCGCTTTGAAATCTGTAGAGCGCAAAAGTACGCAACTTAAAACATCCGAGCACTGTTTTGAGGAAAATTTGTTGGAGTCTCGGTATGATGATATGAATCATAATACTCAAGTACTAGTCGCTTGTTGCTAAGGGCACCGATGGTTCCCCAATGATCCCCTCTTTCAGGGATCAAGCAACATGTGGCAACATATCCAAATTGTTCGGGAAACTCCTAAAACCGAAAAAAGAAAAAAGTCGAATAAACTGTAAAAAATTGAATTTAAAATATACGATAATAATAGAGACATACCATTATTTAATGGAAAAGAAGTGTACAAAATGTGAAGTAACGAAGCCATTAACGCTGTATCATCGAGACTGTACTAAGAAAGATGGATACAAGTTTAAGTGTAAAGAGTGTAGTATAGCACTTGTAAAGCAATATGCAGATAAGAACAGAGATACAATAAATGCTAAGAAAGCCGAAAGACGTAAAGATCCCAAGGTAAAAGAAAAAGAATCTGCCAAATATAAAGAGTATTACCATAAACCGGAAGTTAATAAACGTTATGAAGACTATCGGAATATCCCAGAAGTTAAAAAACGTTACAAAGACTACCGCGACGACCCAGCCAATAAAGAAAGGAAGAAACAACAAGATATAGAAAGAAGACCTGAGAAGAACGAAAAAAAGAAAGAAAAATATGCAACAGACATTAATTTTCGTTTGCGCGCAATAGTGGCTAGTAGATTACATAAAGCACTAATGCGTAATAAAAAATATTCAACTTTAGATTATCTTGGGTGTGACATAGACTTTCTCAGAAAGTGGCTTGAATTTCGGTTTGATGGAAATATTTCTTGGGAAAATTACGGTTCTTACTGGGAAATAGATCATATATTACCCGTATCTGCTTTCGATTTGTCCGACCAAACTCAAATAGATATTTGTTTTAACTGGACTAATCTACAACCGCTAGAAACAGCCGAAAACAGATCAAAATTCACTGGACTTGACCTTCACTATTATTTTAACAATATCGTAAATATTAATAGATTTAATTCAAAATTCGACCAATTTCTGGGCTACCAAGCTGTAAATGAAAGTTTGCAGTGGCTGAAGAAAAAAGACTTCAGGTATGGTAAAAATGCCCCGGATGATAATGTGCTTCAAAAAACATTAGAAATGGACAATCCGCAGCCAAGCCTCTAACTCCGCTGTAGAGAAATCAAAAGCTTTTCCTACGACCTCTTTTTTAAAAGGAGGGGTCGCAGGGGAACCTTGGTTCCCTGCTATGATAAGGACATGAGGAAGGTTCAACGACTTGACGGTTATGGGTCCGAGAAGTCTAATCAACTTCTATGACGGCTTAAGGTAAAGTCTAATCCCTGGTTTTTTCACTCTCATATGCAATACTAGTTGAACGGTATGAGAGCAACTTAAATATTCCGAAAGGAAGGGTATAATGTGGTGTACAGTACCACGAAGTTAAGATCAACTTGGACATCCGCCCCATTGGCGAGTGCCTCTGGGCTGTCTCCACCTTGACGGGTGTTGCTGGCACCACCGTGTCGTCGTCCCTCGCCTACCAGCAATCCTTGGTGGCGGCATCTTTGTACGTCGACTATGTGTTCCTCGACACTGACGAGCGCCGCAAGATGGCTCAGAATCCCCATGAGTACCTCTTCGAGCAGGTGCAATTTACCGGCGATGAGTCGGTCGGAAGCTCGAGCAACAAGATCAAGCTGAATTTCAACCACCCCTGCAAGGAGTTGATCTGGGTTGTGCAGCCCGACGCCAACGTCGACTACTGCTCCTCGTTGACGGCCAACACTGTCCTCTTCAACACCTTGGGTGCTCAGCCCTTCAACTACACGGACGCGATTGATGCTCTCCCCAACGCGATCCACGCGTTCGGCTCCCAGGCGGCCACCACTGGCGCTAACGCGTTCATCACCTCGTCGGGCCTCTTCGACTTGGCGGGCGCTGACACCGTTGTGCCCACCACGGAGGGCAACTCCTCCTCGGTCACTGCCACTGCGGGTGACTGGGCTTCCTCGGGTGCCACCCTTTCCCCCTTCGCCCAGGGCGGAAACAACGACGCTTCCTTGGTGTCCGACGCCGGCACCTTCGTGCTCGCGGAGACGGCCCTCGACATGCACTGCTGGGGTGAGAACCCTTGCGTCACGGCGAAGCTCCAGCTTAACGGCCAGGACCGCTTCTCTGAGCGTGAGGGCTCCTACTTCGACGTGGTGCAGCCCTACCAGCACCACACCCGCGCCCCTGACTGCGGTATCAATGTGTACTCTTTCGCTTTGCGCCCTGAGGAACACCAACCCTCGGGCAGCTGCAATTTCTCGCGCATTGATAACGCGGTGCTGCAACTTGTGCTGTCCGCCCCCACCGTCGGTGGAACGGCGACCGCCAAGGTCCGTGTGTACGCCGTGAACTATAACGTGTTGCGCGTTATGTCGGGTATGAAAAGAAACAAAATGCCGTACCCAAAAACAACCCGCTGCAAACAAACAGGCCCTGTTTGCAGAAACTTCGGTAGAGCCCCTGGTAATATCATGGCTAGTTGTTAGTGAGGTTTCAAAAACCTTGCAAGACTACTTGTTGTTCGGGAAACCCCTTAGAGCCTCAACTACTAAGTATGATTGGGAAACCATCATATGGCGGAGAATAGAACTCCGGTAAAGTAATAATGTTGAGGATTGGGCAATCCGCATGGTAATAACCTACAGACGAAAAGTAATATCCCAATAGTAATATGCTAGTCTATGGTTAGCCGTCAGAGACTGAACGGTAGTCGCTCGATGATGATGGTCTAAGCAACCTGAATCGGGTTAAGATACAGTCCGGCCCCTATGGAAACATAGGGGGAATTGCATCTATTCTTGAAACATGACTGCGATTACGCAGTTAATAGGATGCACCACGCACCAGGCGGGCGTGGCTTACTCGAATTAGAGGAATGGCTGGTTTATCATTCCAATTAATTAAAAATTATAAAAACTAATTAATTAAAAAATAAATTATTTAGAAAAATATATAAAGAGTAATCTATATTACTCTTTATAGAAATGACTCAAGCGCGCTTTCCGAATGCTCATCCCGAGTATATGCATTTTGATGATAATGACGGTGTTTTTCATTACTACAATGAAGATAGTTCATTCAATCTTGACGTAAAGGATCACCTGGAAATATTGAACAGTGGAAAAAAATTTGTTTTGAACGATGATATGGAGTATCCGTATTATGTATCGAATGGAAAAAAATTCACCTTGTTAGAATACATTTACAAGTTTGATTATATGACAAGTGATTACAAGTTCATTAATAGTGATAACAGCGATTTACGCAGATCAAATGTTAAAATTTATCATCACTATAATGACGAGATTAAGAAAGTATATCAAGATTGCGAATACATACAGGGTCATTATAACAGTTTGGGTGTAGATGCATACATAATGAAGAATCCTTTATGGAAAGTAAAGGAGAATGGTAAGGAAATATTATTAATGTATTGTGAAAAGAATACGATTTGTAAATTATGTGAGCAATCCTATCAAAAAATTGTTGAATATGAAAATAAAAACAATGATGGTGCTAAGATGACGTGGTATAGATGTGACAATGGATACATTGCCGGAAAAGCCAAACATAAACAGGTCTATATTCATCAGGTGATAATGAATTATTACGGTAATGGTCAAGGCACCGGAGGATACAGTGTGGATCACATAGATCGCGATCAATTGAATAATACGATGGATAATTTACGCATAGCTACTCGTGAAGAGCAAGAGCAGAATTCTAAGGGAATTGCGCCCGGAACAAAACGTAACCGTCAATATAGTGCGCGTGATTTACCAGAAGGCATTACTCAAGACATGTTAAAAAAGTACGTTGTTTACTATTACAATGTTTACGACAAGAAAAATAATAAGGCCAGAGAATATTTCAGCGTTGAAGGTCATCCTAAGTTAGAGAAGCGGTGGGAGTCGTCGAAGTCATGTGAGGTATCGATCCTAGAGAAACTCAACCAAGCGAATAAAGTAATTGCGGATCTAGAAAATGACATTTATCCGGTTAGCTTTACTGAACAGCGTGGATTACCCAAGAGCGTTTCTGTAATACATATGAGAGATAAACCCCATTTATCTTTTGATAAGAGACTAGATAACGGAGAAAGAATGAATTTAAAGATGATTATGCCCGATAACTACGTTTTGGATGAAGAACTCAATAAGTTTCTTAATAAAATAAGAGTGAAGTACAATATACCTGAGTTTAATTTTTGAATAAACAGTTCGATCATTGCAACAAATACATCAAATTGTCCATTAGTATAGAGCGCTACCCAATATTTAGGTCGACACTGCGATTTTCTTCGGAAATCTCAGCATCCCCCAAAATGCGGGCCGTAAATATTTAGGCATATTCTTGTTTTTGAAAAGCAAGAATGTAATTCTTCTTTTTATTTTATGAAAGCAAGAACTATATAAAGAAATATCTCTGTATAGTTTATAAAAATGGACGTGTCCTTGAACATCGTTAATTTGATTGAGAACAATCCTGTGACCAAATTGTCTGGCACCTATAACAATAAGCTCCTTGGTAAAATCAAGGAAAAGTTTTCGGAATCGGAACAACAATTATTCGTTTCATCGTTCTACTGTTACCTGAAATGTCATCCGACCAATGATTTTGTTATTGACTTAGATAACATTTGGAAATGGTTAGGTTTTACACAAAAGATTAGCGCCAAAAGAGTGTTGGAGAAAAATTTTATTGCTGACAAAGATTATAAAATCTTGCTTTACAAGATGGTAGATCAAGACAGAGACCAACATGGCGGTCACAATAAACAAACAATTATGTTAAATATTAAGACATTTAAGCTGTTGTGTATAAAATCTGAAACAAAAAAGGCCGACGAGATTCACGAATACTTTGTCAAGTTGGAAGAATTATTACAAGAAACAATCAATGAAGAGTCGGTAGAATTGAAACAACAGCTGGAGAACGTTAAACATGAATTTGATAAAAAACTACAACAAGAAGTAGTTATGCAGAAACAAAAAATGCTTCTTACGAACTACGGGATTAACCATGCAGTTGTTTATATAGTTAAAGTGAAGACATTTGAGAGCGGCGAATATGTTGTCAAAATAGGAGAGAGTGACCATTTGGAGAATAGATTTACTTCTCATCAGAAAACTTATGATGAAGCCGTATTACTAGACTGTTTTCCTGTAAACAAGAACGTCTTCTTTGAAAAGTTTCTACACGGACACGATAAAATTCGTCCCAACAAGGTGAGAAACTTGGCTGGACACGAAAATGAAAACGAATTATTTTTGGTTGGGAAGAATCTTAGTTACAGTACAATCTTACATATCATCAATGAAAATATCAAGAGTTTCAAGGATTGGACTGTGAACGATATTATTAAGATAGTACAGGAAGAAAACCATAAATTCATAGAAAAATTAGTAGTTAATAGTGGTGTTCCATTGCAAAATGCGTTTACGCCGAACAACGATGTATTAACGAAACTTATGGAAAAGATAGATAATCTCGAAAGAAAAAACAATGAAATAATGGAGAAGCTTAATCCTCAATCTATAAAAACTACAACCAACTTCGGCGAACCCTTGGTTACTGTAGGACCACGGCTGCAAAAAATAAATCCCGAAACAATGACGCTTGTGAAGGTATACGAGTGCGTCAATGAATATTTGAAAGAATCGAACTATAAATCTTCACGTGAAGGCATCAAAAAAGCTGTTGCAGATAATACTATTTATAAAGAATACAGGTGGATGTTTGTAGATAGAAACAAAGACCCCAATATTCTTGAAAATATTCAAGAAACAAAGGTGACTAGATTGCAAAACACCGGGTATGTTGCCAAGCTCAATATTGATAAAAATAAGATTATCAATGTCTACTTAGACAGAAAAACCGCTTCCTTAGAAAATGGCTATCAATCTGCATCCGCTTTAGATAATCCTGTTAAAAATGAAACAATTGCAAACGGTTATATTTACATGTTATATGACAAATGTCCTGATAATTTGAGAGAAGAATTTGAAGATAAGCATGGCGAAACTGTATTGTATAAGAAAGGCGTTGGTAAATTTGACAAGCAAAACAATCTTCTGACTGAGTTTGTTTGTAAACACGATTGTAATAAAAAAATGCAAATGAGCGATAAGACTCTAGCAAAGGCCCTCGATAAAAATGTGTTATATAATAACTTTTATTATAAAACTCTTGGAAGCAAAATAAAAATGCTCTAATACACACCATCACTTACTGCTTTATCTTCTCCTCATACGCAGCCCCTTTCATTCCACATTTTTTCTCATCTCCACGAACCAAGATCGCAATATCGTAGTCTATAACGCCGCTCACGACATTAATCTTTCCAAACTTTTTACACGTAGCCTCTGTTATACCCGGAGGAGGCTTTATGTAATGAAGACAATTTGCACAAACAGGAAATTCCAGGTTCCGTATGGTGGGTAATGAACTGATGCTCTTTATCAACCTCCTTTTCAACATTATATATGATATAATATTATATATAAACTCCCTTTCATATCATTTTACACCCTTGAAACATTACACCCCACACAGCCCATAAAAAAATTGAATATAAAACGCCCCCCAACATAACCAAAAAACAATCAAATACTATGAGAATCTTCAAATTACTAGAGCGGATGAAGATGGTAT
>Ga0114973_10001933_pt1 | contig 15188 bp, 48 predicted proteins | sample M_140807_MF_Meta_FD_87025 | JGI IMG/M metagenome (GOLD analysis project Ga0114973, IMG submission 87025) | Freshwater microbial communities from Lake Montjoie, Canada to study carbon cycling - M_140807_MF_MetaG | ecosystem: Environmental > Aquatic > Freshwater > Lake | place: Lake Montjoie... | reverse complement strand
TCACTTGGCATGAAAGGAATCTTTAAACGTAAAAAGAATCCTTTGCCATGGGTTGAAGAAATGATTAATGCACCGACACACACAAACTTTTTTGAGAACCGAGCTACAGATTATGCAAAAGGTGCATTGTCTGGCACATGGGGTGATGTTTGGGGTAAAGCTGCATAACGGCAAACATCCAATATTCTATTGACATTTGACAGAAAGAGAGCTATAATAAGTTCTCTTTCTTATTGGAACATACCATGATTAAAATTACATTTATTTTCTTATTGATTCTTTTTGCCGTAGTATTCAGCCCACTCATATCAATTTGGTCATTGAATACAATATTCACAACAAATATTGCATATACCTTTGAAACTTGGGCAGCTACAGTTTGGTTGACTATATTAATTTTTGGTCGAATTAGCATGAAAACCAATGAAAAGTAAAAAACTAACAGAATTAGCCAAACAAGCAGGCTTTGTTTTCTGGGAAGAAGATGAAGGTGCACCTTGGCATGACGAGACTGATATCGATTGGTCTAGCGACTACACCAAAGAGGTTGAACGATTATATGGTATCATCTTGCTTGAAATATTAAAAACAATCGATGAGACAAATGTAAATTCCGTAGTATTTACATCATATGATGTTGACGTATGCAAGTATGTCAAGAATTTGATACGTAAGAACGTTGCTCAAAAATTTGGAGAATAACAATGAGACTAATTGATTTAATCCATTCATTTAACACAAAGGAAAATTAAAATGGCAGACGAAAAAGAAAAAACATCTAAAGCAAAAGCTGTGCAAATTGCAACAGCAACCACCAATACAGGTCAAGTTGTATTGTTTGCATTGCTTGATGATGGAACAATTCAGTCAATTCGACCAATGGCAGAGGAATCGGATTGGGTTGTAGTTAAAAAAGTAAAATGAACAAAACTCTAGTTGCATTTGGTGTTTTGTTGTATAATCTTGCCATTGTAGCCGGCACCGCATATATGTGTGCCGAATATGATTGGTCGCCTTGGACTTTTTTAGCTACATGGGTTTTTCTTATTACTTTTAAAGAGGATACGGATGATAAACATTGATACTGATAGAATAGATTTTTCGATCAAACACTATGCTATTGGTGGTAAAATGCTCATTGGTAAATATGAGTTAGCTTCAAACGAATTTGAAAACTTTAAATTTGAACCAAAATTAGTTGATTATATTAAAGAAAAACTAGCATACGAGTTGGCTAAAAAAATGATTGAAGATAGACTGATCGGATTCACCGAGTATAAAAATATAAGTACAGATTCATCAACAATAGCCTTTCGTTGCTACTTAGCCCCCGATGACCAAATCAAAATATTAAGGGCATATAATGTTTAGTAAAGCAGACAATGCTGAAATTTTATCAGTCAAAGCATTGATAAAAATTAAACTGAATACTGCATTAAAATCTTTGCCGCCAGAATTGAGTAAATTTATAAGTGATTTTGGTATCGTTTCAGGTGGTATTTCAGCATCAATTATTCATAATGAAAAAGTCAATGATATTGATATATACCTCAAAACTGAAAAAGCTATCGATACCTTTAATCAAGCGATTTTACACGATTCGGTTAAGGATCATATTTCTGATGTAGATGAAAATTATAGTAATGTCTTGGTAAAAGGTAAAATGGTTACATCATGTGCAGTTACTTTTGGCTGTAATATACAAGTTATTACCATGTATGCATCAATTGCAAGAACAACTTTTGATTTTATTCATACGATGCCATACTATGATATTTCAATGGATACATATTTTATCTCGCGGGCTGAATATGATTCTATTATTAGTAAAAAACTAATTGCAAATCCAAATGGGACAACCACACCAAAAAGAATAAAGAAATTCATAGACAGAGGATGGTCATATGATGAAAACCAGTGAATAAAAATAGAGCCGGCATTCTAGTAAATACTAGTGTTTATACTTAGTTTTTATTGCATTGCAGCATATATAATGTTATACTTATGCTCACTAAAGAGGTCACTATAATTTTATGTTAAAAAAACTAATCGAACTATTCAAACCAAAATCTTTCCACTGCCAAATGGAAGAGTATATCAATTCAAAAAATCCAACGTGTGAAGCTGATGTTGAACGACTGATGCGCCAATACACATTAAGAAGAGGTTCTCTATGATTGAAATACTCCGTGAAATTTTAGAACTAATGAAAAACCAACCAATCGCTTACCAATAAGGATAAACAATGACAAATTTTACCGACACAACCAAAATCTCCGACCTTGCACTAGCTATGATTACAGCTAATGACTCTGCTACAAAATCATATATTTCCGCACTGAACCAATTTGTAGGTTCTGAATATGCTACATATACGTATGGACTAACCTACATAGCATCAGAAATTACAAAAAATGCAAGAAAAATCGTTGAAGAATTCGCTACTCTTGCGCCAGCAGGAATTAAAGGCTAATACAAAATATCATAGACCTGTTGTAAGAAACGGGTGGATCATACAATTCTCAGTGTATAAAGACTCTGAGATTTTATTGTTTATGACCTCTCGATATACAGGTCAAACGATAGTTAGATTTTTCAGTGATGAAGATCCTGCTGTGAAGTTTATCAATATGCTGATGCATAGAGACTCAACAACAATTCAACGAATTTAACCCACATTCAGTGGGTTTTTTCATTATTGCCTGACATAAATCTATTTTTGGTGTATAATACATTAAGGAGCAAACTATGAGCATAATCCTATCGTGTCTACATGAAGTTGAAAACACATATGATGGACATACAATCATTACTAAAAATTATGATCGTAAGAGTAGGCGAGCTATATCTTACATGAGTGTATGCACAAAGTGTAAATTGCAATATGTAACGGATGATGCAATTTTTGCCAATGAAGATGAAGCTATTAACTGGATGTTTGGAGAATAATATGACAGTATTTGAATTGATTGAACGATTGAAAGAACTTGACCAAGAAGCTATGGTCGTAGTAAATGGCTACGAAGGTGGCGTAAACGAGGTCAAATATGCTACTGAATCAGAATTAGCATTGGATGTTAACACCGCTTGGTACTATGGCAAACACGAACTGGTGAGCCACAGTTACGAAGATATGAGTGAGTACAAAAAAATAAACTCGGTGCATCTTGGTGGACTTGGTGGATTAAGTGACTAATTATGGATCATAAACAATATATCAATTTTGAAGACTGGTTTGATGAACTTGAAAGTTATAGCATGAGGTCAGAAAGATTCTTTGAAAGCCTTGGTCAATTTAAAGAAGGCCAATTATACCAAAGAAACTTAATCTTGTGGTTAGAATCAGCATTCCAAGCTGGAAGAGAAAGCAAATAATGTTTGTATTTGATGTTGAGACCTTAGGTAAAAGGTCAAGTTCCGTGATATTATCCATGGCCGCTGTATATTTTAATCCAGATGAGAAGCCGGATCACATCCAGCTAAGACAAAACTCCTTCTTTATCAAGTTTGATGTACAAGACCAAATTAAGAGATTAAACCGTGAGGTAGGTAAATCCACCATAGATTGGTGGGCTAAACAATGCGAGAATGTCAAAAACAAATCATTTAAACCATCATCCAATGACGTACCATTTGAAACTGGGCATGAATTAATGCGTGAATGGGCTAAGTCAAAGAACGACAACAAATGTTGGGTATGGGCTAGAGGTAATCTAGATCAATTAGTGTTGGATGATATAGAAGAACAATTAGAGATAGAACCAATATGGGAATACAATCGTTGGAGAGATGTGAGAACAGCAGTAGATTTCCTGTATGGAACAACAACAGGCTACACCGAAGTCCACCATCCAGTATTTGATTCAAAGCTACATATAACGAAACACAATCCAGTAGATGATTGTATTTTTGATGCTATGATGTTAATGTATGGGAACAAAAATGAATGAACAAACCAAAGCCAAACTGTATGAGTTAGTAGAGTACTATATCAATGGAAAAGTCCAAGAATTCCATAGTACCTCATATTCCAGTATAACATTTAAGAACAATAGATTCCAAGAGCTACAAAAAGAACATAGTGACCTGATGAACATGGTAGATTCTATTGAGTAAATGGGTATAATAATCTAAAATAGTGTGGATAAGCTGTGGATAAGTAAGTACTCACTAACTTGTGAACGCACTACTGAGGATTTTGCACTATGAAACAATGCCCACGATGTGGTGTTGAACACCAAAAAAGAGGTCCGTTTTGTAGCCAATCTTGCGGTAATGTCCGAGAACAACCAGCGGAGCTACGACAAGCAAAAAGCGAAAAGCTGAGAGCCTATCATGCATCACCGGAAGGTGCAGCCACGCGGTCGATATCCAGCGATTTTGCATCACGCCTTAATAAGAACAGAGCATTAGAAAGGGCTGGCGAATACGTTTTGACCGATCCAGACTGGATGCTAGACGTTCCGCTATCAGTTGACCAGATGCATACATATGACGATGATGATAACTCATGGTTATAGGGCGATCAAAGCCCTCAAAGGATATGCATGAAAACACTAAAGAACCATTGCGAGAATTGCGAAAGCACCTATAAAATCGTATATGATGAAGAAACGATAACAGACGAACCACACTTTTGTCCAGTATGTGCTGAGTACATAACTGAAGATAGTGAGGACACGGATGAATTGGACCTATAGAGGCACAGAGATAACGCCAGAGGTCATTGGAGATTCATATGGATTCGTATACATCATAACCAATCTTAAGACCAATCGCCGATACATTGGTCGAAAGTATTTTACTAAAGCTGGTTACAAGACAGTAAAGGGTAAGAGAAAGAAGATTAGACTTTCCTCTGGATGGGAATCCTACTATGGATCCAATAAAGTATTGCTAGAAGACGTTGCTACACTTGGTGCAGACTATTTTGATAGGGAAATTATTCACCTGTGCCGTAACCGGTCAGAGTGTTCCTACTGGGAAACGCATTACATCTTCCAGTATGAAGCCTTACTAAGTGACAGATGGTACAATGAGTGGTGCTCATGTAAAGTGATGAAGCGGAACTTGGTGCCTAAGTAAATTCTTGGTTTTTTCTTGTTATAAATCAACAACTTACAGCCGGGTTTTTCAGGAGTTTGCTGTTATTGCATGGGCATGTAGGGTAGAAGCTAGGCTGTGGCTTAACCTGCATTGGAGCAAGGCATTTGGTAGACGCCCACTCCCACCGTCCACCCCCACACTGTTCGACCATTCTATTATACCAGGTTCTAGGTAATTGTCAAGTACAGTAAAAGTACTACACGGAGTTCCACTTATCACAATAGTATTTGGCATCCCGACGAAGGTCAAAGGCATCCGTCACGAAGTCTCCGTCCATGACATACCACACCACCTTTTCTAGACCGGTCTTGGTCATGGTGTAGGCTCGTTTGATGGTATATTTTGGCGTCATGAGTTAATTATACCATAGATACCGTGCGGTGTCAAGTCAGAAGAAAGTTCTCTTTTACCACAAGACGTGGTTATCGCCCCATTCCCTTATGTGAGCACCTCGTTCCCTCATTGAATCGATGGTTTCATCCGCTTCCTTATCCAGAAGGTCTTTAATATAATTGACCTCAGCATAGGATAATTCGAACCATTCGCCTTTAATTTTCCTCTTAGAGTAATTCTTATGTAAATACAATTCAACGTCATATGGTTCTGGAATTTGAGGTGAGATATATTCTATACCCAACTGCACCCAATTTCCAGTATTCAAAGTTGACAGGCGTTTGGCTACACCTTTATTGCTTTTGGAGACACCAATTTTGAATGGCCATGTTCCAGTTCCACTAGTCCAATCTTTGTGAGGTTTGATAGGTCCAATTAAGTATACGTGTCCAATGGCCATATCACTCCGACCAGTCGGAGATATACTCCTCAATGTTTTCAATCTCTGCACGAAGTACCTCAGGAGAAACCTTCTCCAATAGCTTTAGGATATCCGCTAGAGCATCTCCTAGGTCCATATCATACTGGTCTACCATATCAAGGTATTGTTGGGCTAATGTTTTCATACAGTCTCCATAAGTTCATCATTGTCCACCAGAAGGGAGGTTGCAGGCTCAGTGCGCCATGGACACCAAAGCGTCTTGGTATGGTTCTATTATACCAGGTTTTTGGCAATTGTCAATAGGCAATCATTCAAATAGTTGCAAAAAAACAACTTGACAACTTTGGACATACCAATTATAATCCATGTGTTGGGTGTTTAAATGATATTTTGTAGTAAATGGTTCTCAGTAATTTTACTATGGTATTCGTTGACACATTGGTAAAACTCTGGTATAATAGAGACATGATGAAACGAATTACTGAACTTTTTCAAGCCGCTGTAGTTGCGGTGGTGATGTTTTCACCTCTTTTTTACTACATTCTTTTTCAGATGGAACCTTAATTATGCGAACTAAAAGACTCTTTGTTGGTCTTAGGAACTCCCAGCGGATCCGAGTGATTATGGATGGTATAGGTTTTTATACCACCGTAGCCGGTACCAATGAACTTCCGTTTGTGAACCAACGGTTAGCTATCCAAATGAGCCTTATTCAGATTGGTAAAGAAAATATAAGTGGACTTGGCACCACTTATAATTACTATGATGAAAAAATGGTATATAAAAGTATTCAAGTACAGGTGAATTTAGTATGAAAAATAACGATTTAGCCAAACGGATTGGTCTTGCGGAAGACATTTTATATGAAGTTTGCTTGGAGATTGATGACCAAGCTACTGAGGAGCAATCCCGACTGATTGAGGAAGCTAAAGAAGCACTGGAAAATCTCTATTTTTCTCTCCGAGACTTAAAAATAGTCTAAAAACACTTGACAATTACCCGGAATCGTGTATAATAGAATCTTAGACAGTAAAGAAAAGGTTAGAAAATGTCAGAACTTACAGAATACACACTGGAAATCTACAAAGCAGATAAACGTACCAAAGAAGGTAAACGTTTGGTTGCAAAACAAGACTTTGCTCCTAGTACTAAAGCGTATATTAATATTGTAGCCGATGGTAAGCGTAAGTTGGGTTTCAGTGTTGAAGTGTTTGAGACCTTTGTTACCCGTAAAAATATTATGTCTGGTAAAGAGTTTCAGGAACGCTATGATACTCCGTATTACTGCTCTCCGTCCAGTGAATCTTTTTGGTCAATGTAAAGTTTTACAAATGAAATCAAAAATCTTTATTGTTCAACGTGACAACGACAAGTATTTTAAGCAGAAACTGCCTACATGGCGCAATGGTTTCTGTGAAATCGTCCGGAATGTCACTATTGAAAAGGACCCGCACGATATTTACCAAGATGGTGAATGGGGTTACATCACGGTCTATGGCCGTAAGATTTATGTCACACGGGCAGGCACTGAATTTGCATTTGAAATTCGTGGCTAAAAAGACTTGACAAGTACCCGGAATCGTGTATAATAGAGCCATAGAGAGAAAAAAATGAACGATTTAAATTCTATTTCAGTTGCTGATATGATGGCTGCCTTGGCTCGTTTGCCTGCGGATGCACGTTTGGTGGTTACTCATTCCGGTTATTACTGCTATGATGACTTTGCAGATATTTACGCACCTACTCCAGTGGATGCTAACGGTGACCGTGTTATGTATCCAGCGGATGCAGTTGCTTGGTCTATCGGTCATTCTCATCAGTCTTATTAATACCTGACTAAACCGGTCAGGTATTTCTTGCCATGGGTACGGAATCGTGTATAATAGAGCCATAGATTAGAGAAAAGGTTAGAAAATGTCATTCGAGAAAAATGTCCTGGAAGTTGTAGGTAATACTGTCGGTATTGAAGTTTTTGCTAAATTTGAGTACGGTACTTTGTTCGTTGAGTGTACACCGCGTGAAGCCTCTAAGATTGAAACTGCATTGCTCAAAGTGGTTAATTGTGGTGTTATCGTTTCACCTGTTGCTGGTGAATTTGCTTTTGATTTTACCTAAGGAATAAAATGTCCGTTATGTCTGACCTCTACATCCAGATTCAGGAAATGCTTGAATCTGATGAAAGTTTTTATTACATCTCCAAAAAACTTGACATTCCGGTGTCATGGGTCCTGCAAGTAAACCAAGATATGCAGGAAGATTATGTCCAAGATTAAATCTCAATTTGTAACTTCCGATGGTGTTAAAATCACCATTTATAAGCCTTCTGGACCTAGAGCTGGTGAAAAGACTTGGCGTAATAATAAGTACTCAGTTTATAACCTAGGTGCTCAAGCATGTAAGACTGGGCGGCGTAGCGTTTTTGCAACACCCGGTTAAATAATTGTTGACTATTTCCCGGGAACGTGTATAATAGGTACTGTTGAGTTGATAAATTGTTTGGAGTTTTTATGTTGACCTTTGTTTTGTGTGTTTTTACTGTTTGTGTCTTGGCTGGCGCTTTTGTTGGTGGTTCAGTTGAGACTTTGGGTTAATTTTTACACAGGAGAATAAAATGTCCTACTATTTTGCTATGTATTCTGATGCTGGTAATGCGGCTGTTTTAGATGTGTGCGTTTATGCTAAGACCAATGGTCTAAGTTGGAATAATGTCTGTGACCAATTAGAGGATTTGTCGAGACTTGAAGGTTTTGGTGAAGCTACGGATACAGAAGTCCGTGAATGTGTTTGGTTATATCTTGGCTACTAAGATAAGAGGACTCAAAAATGACTACAGAATTGAAATCTTGGGATAAGTTGACAGTGTTGGAACAGGCTCATTATACCTATTGGGAAATGCACAAGGATGCATACGGTTTCCGTCCCCGTGGTATTGATACTTCAACTTGGACCTTGGCCGAGTTTGAGGCTGAGTTCGTAGTCCTTGGCCAAGCTATTGAAGCTGGAGAAAAGGCTCGTCTAGAAGAAGAATCTCGTGCTATTGTGGAGTTTGAAAACCGTGTTACAAATTTAATGCACCCCGGTACTAACCGTGAGCGTGTTATTTCATGGTTGATGGATGCTGAAAGTGCTAACGGAGATTTTGAGTACTTTTGTTTCACACAGGGTTTACCCTATCAATACTTTCATAAGGTAGCATAACTTGCCAATAAATGGGTATTGTGCTATAATAGAATCATAGATTAGAGAAAAAGGAATTAAGATGCTTACAGATACAGACTTTCCTGCGGTACATGCTACTGCATCCATGGCCGCTAGAAAAACAACCGAAGACTTTTTAGCAAAAAATGGTGACCGTGATTGTTGCGGTTTTGCTTGGGTTAATGTGTACAAAGTGCGATCCAATAGCAAATTGGGTAAGGCTCTGGTAAAAGTTGGATTTTCAAAATCCTATGAAGGCGGTTTACAGTTGTGGAATCCAAGCGGTTCATTTACACAATGCATCACTGCTAAAGAGGAAGGCGCTAGAGCATATGCCTCCGAGTTGCGAAAATATGGTATTGAAGCCTATGCTGGTTCAAGAATGGATTAAATTATACAGTATGTTTAACCTGTTATAAGAAAGATCCAGATGAACGAACGAATTGAAGAACTTGCCATACAGTCTGGTTTACCAACTGCACTTGATTATCACCAAAAACGATACGAGAAGTTCGCCCACCTGTTGATGCGTGAAATTATGAGAGTTCAAGTCTCGTATCAAACAGGCATGGACTTAGAGAATAAAAAAATGGATAACCCAGCAAGAGAATTGACTTGGGCAGTGATTGAACATTTCGGAGTTGAAGAATGAACAAGCGTAAAATCACCACCCGAGTTATCCTTGACGGTGTTGTGGATAATACCTTTACACAGATGCGACAGGTTTACGTTGACGATAAAGGTGAGTATGTAAATTGCGACCGCAATCGGTATCACATTACTAATGATAGTTTTGACATTGTTTATACTACTGGTCGAGCATTTACATTCGCAGAAGTGTTAAAGGATTTGGTATGAACGAACGAATTAAAGAACTGGCTGAACAAGTGGATAAAGAGTTCAATAGTCCTTATGACAGGCATAAAGCGATTGAAAGATTCGCCCAGTTGATTGTTCGGGAATGTGCCCTTACTGCTGGTTTGATGGAACGTGAAGGTCGCATGGGTATTGGAGCACAAATATTAGATAATTTCGGAGTTGAAGAATGAACGAACGAATTAAAGAACTTGCTGAACAGGCTACTACTTACATTGAGCCAACATCAAACAGTGGTGAAGGTTGGATCTTTGATAAAGAAAAGTTCGCCGAGTTGATTGTGAAAGAAACGATGCAAGTTGTTGCTAACCAATTGCCAAGCAATCAATATCTTGATGTGGCACATGCAGTAATAGAACATTACAAGGAACATTGATGTTACTTGAAATTCTAGGATTTGTTATTGGAGTGATTGGTTTGCTTTTGCTTTTCCGTTGGGTAGACCGGGTTAGAACCGATCCTTTAGATTACCCTCAAGATTATTATTAAGAAACATTTTGGAGTTGAAGAATGATTGAATTAGATGATGAAATTGCTGATGGTATCACTAAGGCTTCCTTGAAGTGGCACCGAGACAATACAAAAGATATGGTGGAAAAACATCAAAGAGGTGAGTATGTCCATCCTGATGATGTTGTTTATAATATTGAGTTGCTAAGAGCATTGAATGTGGTTCTAGCGTATTTTGGAGAAAAATGATGCGTAAAATGGCTACTCTACGGAAGATTGATGCATTGCTGCCTATTGAAGGAGCTGATGCTATTGAGGCTGCTGTTGTTGGTGGCTGGAAAGTTGTAGTTAAAAAAGGTGAGTTTACAGTCGGTGATTTGGCTGTGTACTGTGAAATCGATTCTTGGATTCCTACTGAATTGGCTCCATTCCTCTCTAAAGGTAAAGAACCGCGAGAGTATGAGGGTATTAAAGGCGAAAGGCTCAAAACGGTTAAACTCCGTGGTCAATTGTCACAAGGTCTATTGCTGAATCTTGATAATGTTTTACAGGATACTAATTCGTTCCAAGAAGGTGATGATGTTTCCGAAGTATTGAATATTGTGAAGTGGGACCGCCCTATGCCAGCACAATTAGCTGGCATGGCTAAAGGTAACTTTCCATCATTGATTCCTAAGACGGATCAGGAACGTGTTCAAAACTTGACTAAGGAAATTGAAGCGGCTAAATCATTGCGGTTCGAGGTGACTGAAAAGCTGGAAGGCTCTTCTATGACCGTATACATGATTGATGGCGAATTCGGTGTTTGCTCACGTAATATGGACTTGAAGCGGGATGAAAATAACTCATTCTGGAAAGTTGCTATTCGTGATAACATTGAATTGAAGATTCGTTCTATGGACATGGACAATGTTGCTATTCAAGGTGAATTGATTGGTCCTGGTATTCAAGGCAATATCTATAAACTAGACTCACTGGAATTCTATGTTTTTGATATGTACAGCATTAAAGCTGGTCAGTACATTTCTCCAAAGATGCGGGAATATTATGCGAATCAACTTAGGATGAAACATGTTCCAGTGTTGATGGTGAACGAAGACCTTGGTACTGGTTCTATTGATGAACTTCTACAGTGGGCGGAAGGTAAATCTAAGTTGAACCCTAAACAGGAACGTGAAGGTATCGTTTTTAAACAGGTTGATGGTGGAATGACTTTTAAAGCTATTTCAAACAAGTACCTTCTTGGAGAAAAGTGATAATACTTGACCGGAGAGTGTGAATACTTTTTACTGACTTGACAACTGGCGTGGTTGTGTTAAACTGTACCTATGTTGAAAGTTATTGAGTTTGTTGGTGTTTTTTGTGGTATTCTTGGGTCATTCTTGGTGGCTCGGGGAGTACTTTCCATTGGTTTCTGTCTTTTCTTGGTCTCTTCTGTAGCATTATGTTACTCAGCTATTAAGCAAAAGAATTGGAATTTAACATTGTTGCAAAGTGCATTCTTATTTTCGAATGTACTTGGTGTTTCTAATTATGTTTTTGGAATTTAATCATGTTTAAAATTGAAACTCTGAAGGTAAAAGGTAGTGTTGCGGATTTTCTTACTGAAATTCAAAATATTATGGGTATGAAATATCTTGGTTCTGGTATTAATGGTCGTGCATTTGCAGTTGATAATACAGAAATTATCAAAGTTTTTTATAAAGATGATGCATATCGATATTTCATTAAGAAATTATCAAAATTAAAACAAGAAAATAGTTTTGCACCACGTATCAACTATGTCTTGAAATTAAAAGGTAATTTTGAAACCTGCTACATGGTTTCTATGGAACGTTTATTAGGTGTTAATGAATTGAAGAAACCAGAACGTGAGAAATTTTATGAATTTCAGCGTTTTATTGAGAGATATATTAGTGATGATTTGCCTTTTCCTAAAAAAATTATTGATCCAATCTTTCCAAAAGAATTGATTGATATTCTTGAGATTATCGAGACTGGTACAAAAAAACTTCGTTTTGCTTGTGATTTACATGCAGGTAATGTAATGGTCCGTGCAAATGGTGATTATGTTATTACCGATCCTATGGTTGGTGATTACGATTGATGTTGTATTTGTGCAACAATGCAAAAAAGTTGTTGACATGTTGGCTGGAACGTGTATAATAGATTATGTTGAGTTGAAAAGGAATTGATATGACTGTTTATTGCCTCTGGTCTTCTGGTTACAGCGTTTCCGCTTCTTTAGCGGTTTCTATTGTGAAGGAATCTGATAAAGCTATTCAGTTCCAGGTTCTGGACAATGAAAAATGTCTCTTCTGGTTGCCTAAAAAAGCGGTGAAGTTTGATACGAAAACTGAAGGTGTCATAAATCTGGCTTCTTGGTTTGCAAAAGATTCGTTTTTAGCTTCTATGTTCAATCGGTACGGCAATCACTACAAAAGGTAATATGATTCGCAAAAAAAACATTCATAGAGGTCCATTGATTATTGATTTGACTGGACCTGAAGGTAATGCATATTGTCTTATGGGTTATGCAACAAAATTTTCTAGGCAACTAGGGCTTGATTCTGAGTCTATCATTGATGAAATGAAGTCTGGCGACTATGAAAACTTAATTAAGGTTTTTGATAGTTATTTTGGTAATTATGTTATTTTGGAGAAGTGAAAATGGGTACTCGTTCTTTGACTTTTGTGTATGATGATTTGTCTCCTGTTATGTGTATGTACCGTCAATTTGATGGTTATCCTTCAGGTCATGGTCGTGAGCTTGCTACATTCTTGACTGGTTTTGATGCTATCGTAAATGGTATTCCTGTTGGTGATAAACGTAAAATCGCCAATGGTATGGGTTGCCTTGCTGCTCAATTGGTTGGTAATTTTAAAGTTGGAGTTGGTGGTTTTTATTTGTATCCTACCGATACCACTGATGTTGGTGAGGAATATGTGTATCACTTGTACTCCGATAAAATTGTCGTGAAAGATGGTGATGGTGCAAAACTGTTCACTGGTACTTGGTCCGAGTTTTCTAAATACTGCCAAGAATAATATATGTGGCTAAAACTTAAAATTTTATGTTGGAAAATGTCAATACAATCCGTTCTCATAGAGTGGATTGTGCTTGTGGCATTAGGAATATTGTTGCTAACTGCAATTGCAATTTGATTGGAAAAACTAAATGGCATATATTGACGTTGATTTATCTGAATTCAGTGATGAAGAATTGATGGAAGAATTAGAAGACCGGGGTTTATATGAATCTAAAGGCATAAACGTGTCAGAATTGGTTGATAAAATTTATCAACTACGTAGATTAGGAAAAAACTTCGATAAAGAATTGGACCTATTGCTTTATGATATGACGGGTCACACTCTATAAGGATTAAAAATGTTTAAGCCGAGGAATTTCATAGCAAAAGATTTACGCACACCAAAATATCGAATGCGGGTAATTCCTTTGGCAAAAATGTATGACAGAAAAAAAGAAGTTGCTAAATTCATTCGAGAATTAAAAGATGGAAACTAAAATGCAAGATTATGATGGCATGATGTTTCTGCCTATGGATACTGATAATGAAGATGAGGATGCGCTTGAGTTTAAGTTCATTACATTCAATGAAGATTTTGGTAAAAAGATAGAGGGTAATACTCTTGGTGAAAAATATCACGTGGCATTTTTTAAATGTGATGATGAAGGTGAATATACCTTCGATGAAACGTTTGAGGCTATCTTTATGGATCCTGTAGAGTATGCTAAAACATTTGTTGGTATGAATCTAGCCGGCACATTTATCAAAAAACGCGAAAAAACAACGGAATGGTTTAAAAATTACTTGCAAGGTATCTTAGATACGTGTAAAATACAGAATGTTTAATGAAAGGATTATTATGAATGTTTTTTCTGATGGTGTGAATGATGTTGCTGGTCGTGAATGGTTAATTGGTGCATTGACAAAAGGCACTTTGACTGTCAAGTTTGTAAAATTGGATGGTACAGTTCGGAGTATGACTTGTACTTTGGATCCTGCTTTACTTCCGAAATCTGTGAACACAGAAAAACCTAAAGTTGAACGAAAGAAATCACCAGATGTTCTTGCTGTGTATGATACGATTGAACAGGGTTGGCGATCATTTCGTTGGGATTCGGTTGAGTCTGTAATTTTTGATTCTAATAATTAAATTTTAAAAGGTAAAAAATGAAATATATTGTGGAAACTTTGAGTTTGTTTAAGCTGTATCATGTAGTAGAAGCCGAAAATGAGGCTGATGCTATGTTGATTGCAGAAAATGCTGATGATAATTATCAAGACTGGCTTGGTATTACTAAATGTGACATTGAAGAATGTACGGATATTAGACTTGAGAAATTAAAAGGTAAAGAATATTTTTTTGACGGTGTTTCCTTTATCAATGATGAAGGTTTTATTGCATATAAACATGCTGACGGAAATACTCGTACCATCGATAGTGTTAAAGTAAAGTAAAAAATATTTTCAAAAAGTCTATTGCCAAAAGAAAAAAAGCATATATACTAGTACTATGATGAATAAACATTCCTTTAAACAACCAACGCGAATTAATTCGTGGTTAGCCAACTATTGCCTTGAGGATTCAAGAGTAATTGGTGAAAGTGGAAAAGGGGTTAGTGAAGGTCGAGACAACTAAAAGAAGTCTAAACTAATTTGCAAACCCCTAGAATCCAAAGTTCTAGGGGTTTTTTCTTATGTGTTGTTTTTTTACAGCATATTAGAAAAAAGAGTTGACAGTTGCATCGCCATCTGTT
>Ga0114973_10001931_pt1 | contig 15193 bp, 19 predicted proteins | sample M_140807_MF_Meta_FD_87025 | JGI IMG/M metagenome (GOLD analysis project Ga0114973, IMG submission 87025) | Freshwater microbial communities from Lake Montjoie, Canada to study carbon cycling - M_140807_MF_MetaG | ecosystem: Environmental > Aquatic > Freshwater > Lake | place: Lake Montjoie... | reverse complement strand
ATTAATAGACTTTATCCTTTAAGTTTTATATTATTAAAACCAAGATTAATAAAATATTCTTTTAAATAATCTTTTTGATTTCCTTGTACTTGTATAATTAAACTTGTAGTGCCATCTTCACCCAATAATTCTTTAACCGACCCATTACATCCTTTTCTTTTTTTAATAATTTTAAGATGATCTAATAGTTCTTGTTCTTCTAATGGTAAGCCTGATATAAATGTATCTGATTTTCTACCTCTGCATTCATTCCAAATTTCTATAACTGTATCTAACTTTGGAATATATGTATTAATTTCAATATTACTTTCAAACGGGTTCATATATTAATATAGTAAATGAAATATATATTTATATCAATTTTTTATATTATACCAATTAAATTATTTCTTTTAAATTATTATATAAATTTTCAAATGATAAAATACGATTACTATATAAGCAAATATTTTTTAAAAAATTTTTATTTTGAATTTTAATTAAAGATAATGAAGATTCTGGTTTTTTATTAATTTCAATGTATTTATTATTACATAATATATTATTTGGCGCATAGTAAATATTTCTAATTATAATTTTTTTTTTTTTCCTATCAACTCCATATACAACTATAATTAAATTCAAACCATTGTTAATATTTCTTGTAAATTCATTATAATTACCACCATTACAATAAATGTCATTAGGTAAATTCTTTACTGATAAACATTTTGATTTAACTTCATATTTGGCATTACAATTTTTACAAATCAAATCGAGCGAAGGTGTATAATTCCCTAAAACTTCTAATTTTTTTAATTTACATACTTGACAATTTATATTTTCAGTTATAAATTCCTCCATTTTAATACCTACTTCTTTTTTGAAGTATGGAGCCATTTTATTCTCTACATTGCAATGAATACTTGTATGCAATGTAGATCCGCAAAAAGAACAGTTACTACACATAAATAATAATTTTAACATATAAGATAAGATTTTTCAATTTTTTTATAATTAATAAAAATTGATAAATAAATTTAAATAATATTTATAATTATAATATGATTAATGTAAATAATAGTGATGATCTATTTTATAGATATAAAATGGAAAAAGTTAATATAACAAATAAAGGTTTTGGTAATGGACTATTTACAATAATTAATAACCTTGAAAATATTTCAAAAAGTATTAATACCCCTGTTGAAATTTTATATAAGTATATTGCAAATGATTTAGGTTCTAACTATAATGAAAAAAAGAAATCACTGAATGGAAGTCATACACATGAAAAAATTCAAGAATCAATACATAAATATATTAATGATTTTGTTATATGTAATAAGTGTGGTATTCCAGAAGTTAATTATTTTTTAGAAAATAAGAACATTGAAGCGAAATGTTCCGCATGTGGTACATTAAATGAAATTAAAAATAATAATAAAATTAATCAAAAGAATGTTGATATAATTTTAAAATATTTACAAAAAAATAAAGTTTGGTTAAAAACTAAAGGTAATATGGTTTTACAAGAGAAATCATTCTTTAATAAATTTGATGCTGAAGAATTTGGAAAAGAAATAGATAATAGTACATTAAATAAATTAGAAGATAGTCATTCGGAAGAAGAATTAATAGATTATAAAGATGATAGTTTTAATCCATTTAATTAATATTTACTATATCTTTGATGAACATCAAAATATGGTGGTAATCTTGGATTAAAAGTTCTTTTATTATTTTCTATAGGTTGACTAACTGTATTAGAATTAGATTCTGTTAATTTTTTTTTATCTAAAAATCTACTTGATACAAATTTTTTTGGTTGTTTTTCTTTTATTATATCATTTATATAACTATGAAATTCGCCTATATTCATACTTTTACTTTTATTTATCTCTTTAGGATTTTCATATTTTTTTACTTTTTCTTTTTCAACAAAGTATTCATTACTTTCAGAAGACTTTTTATTTAAAGCATTCATAATAATTATATTTTGCTGTTTCAAATATTCAATTTCTTCTTCATCCATTTCTTCATCTTCTTCTGAATAATATGGCATATAGTCATCATTGCGGTTTTTACTATTTATATTACTTTCTTGTTCATCATCAGATAAATAATTAATGTCCATATTCATAAATAGTATTATAATTTTAAATAAATTCATTTTTTTTATTTAAAATTATTATATTTTATTTTAGGGTTGTATAACTATTATTCATCATTACTTTCATTCATAAATGGAATTTTACTTGTAACCATAGAAAGTGGGTCAAAACTTTCATTTAAATAAGCAGCACCTGATAATATTAATCCAATTACAAATTTCATAATATTAGAAGTAGATATTCCAGATGGATTACAGAAACTATTCATATCTGATTGTTCAAACATATTATGTACTGTATAAATAAACATATACCCAAACATCCAAAATACGAATACCATAATATTATTCAATGATTCGACCATTGATATTGCCATTAAAATCCATCCTAAAATTGGTACAAAACCTATTAATACATTAAATATTCCTGCTATACCATTTTCAAATACAGCATCTGTAAATGTAGTTTGGAATTTAGTTGCAGATGTGGTTAATTCTTTATTAGCTACTTTACATGAGTCAGTTGTATGTAAATATTTAGTTATGATTATAGATGTTAATACTATTGCTTCACTAACCCAAAAAAAATATTGGTCTGGAATAATCATTTTACCACCCATTTGCATAACTAATTTTGTTAGGATAGGTATCCAAACATATCCATCGTATACTTTTCCACCTTTACCTTCTTTAATATACCCTAAGTAAAGTAATAACACTGGAATAAATTGTAAAGGGGGTATCATAAAAATAGGAATAAAAAACCACCACATATCTATTGATCCATTATAATCAAATATTCTTGTCCACAATTGACCAAATGGTATTAAACTATAAAAAATTAAACCTAAAAAACTCATTTTTCCCATTTATATATTTAGATTATGTTAGATATTATTTTTATTCATCAATATAATAAACTATTTGATATGTTAAAATATAATTTAAAATATTTTTTATAGTATACATTTTAATTGTTACTGAATAACCAACTTTTTTTAAATCAAATACTAAAAAATTACCTTCTTTCATTGAATTATATTTAATATAATTATACAAGTGTTTTATTTTTGTGAATATATATGGATGATTAGTTGAATTAATTTTCATATTTAATTTATTTTTATTTAAATTATCTGGTTTTGTAATTGGTATATTTATTTGCATATTAAGTTCAGTTTCTGTATCATTATTTATGAAACTATTATTTTTTTCGTCAATAATTAATGTATTATTATCAAGATCCATAAAAAAGAAATCTGTACTTAATAATTCAACATTATCTAAATTTGTCATTTATTAAATTTATAAAATATTTTAAATTTAAACTTATTTTTTTTCTAACTTAGTTATATATATGAGTAAACCTACATACAGATACGAACAATCATATCAGTTTAATAAAAAAGGAGTAAAACATACTATAAGAGAACAAGTTATTGATGGAGAAAAAGGTTTAAGTATTATGTTTCTTAAAAAAGTCGGAGAAGAATTTTATAAACTTTACGTCAAAGAAACCGAAAAAGATAAATTCAATGTTAAAGAAAAAATTGGTGAAAAAGAAACTGAAAAACAAGTTAATGAAAAAGATTTATTAAAAATGTTAAAATCAGAAAAATTAGATTCTATTATTGAATTTGTAACTAAAGATAGAGGATCTTATAAAAATAAAAAAATATCTTTAAAGAAAAATTATGAAAAAGCAGCTGAAGTCTAACTTAAAATATTAGACTCAACTACAAGTTTATTACTTTCATTATAAATATACACTTTATTATTTTTTACATGTACGTTATAATTTGGAAAAATATTTTTAAAATTATGATTTACAAAACATTCTAAATTTTGATGTTTTACTTCTTCTGGAAAATAAGTTTTAAGTAACTTATTAAAGTATGATTCTTTATCATATGGACCATGTATCGTATCAATTAACTTTGTAACAGCAGATGCTTGAATCGATATCATATCTTTTACATGTTCACTGACAAGTTCATCTTCATTTCCAGTTGTGTAATAAACTTTCTTAATACCAATGTTCTTCATCATATTTACACAATTATAACAAGGTCTTGAATTAGCACTTGCTCCTTCTTTAGTTACTCTCAATACAATCAAGTCAAGTTTTCTGACATTCTTTGTATGTGCGAAGTTTAAGAAACCACTTCCTATTCGATAGATTGAACTGCAAAGACCTACCGAAGTAAGTCAACAATGCATGTGCTTCTGCGTGCAAACTGCTGCACTTAACCCCCCTACAGAAATTTCTATTTGTATTACAACAAACCTTACTTACTAGCTTCTGACCCTTCAATACTCCTGCAGCTAGTTTACAATTAATATTACTACTCTGAGCCTCATGGCAAAACAGAGGATAAAACTTATTAAACATCTTATTTGACGACATAACCAATTATTTATTAATTATCTTTATTTTTATCAATTTTTTTATATAATAATTTATGTATTACATTACACTTTCATTGCCGATAATTGGTATAAAAAATTATGATGAATACTATAATCATTTTATGATTATAAATTAATCTTAAAAAAAGAGAGGAAAAAGATAATATATTTATTTATATTAAATTCTCTACATTTATATAATGAAAAATATAATAATTAGTCTTGTACATGTATTATTAAGTGGTCCACTTTTTATTTATATTGGAATAGTTAAACCTGAAGATATTTTATATTATATAGTATTATTAGTTTTTGCTATTATTATAGTAATATCATTTATTTATAAATATATAATTAATCAATTATATGAATGGTTATATGTTCATTTATTATTATTTTCATCATTACTACTATATATATGTTATCTACGATTTACAAAACAAATTATTCCTCATTTTTTATATTCTTTTTTAATTGCTATAGGATTTGGTGCAGTAGGATATCATGTTGTAAAAATAATTAAAAAAATATACAATACTATTTAAAAATGTTATTGTAATAAAATAAATAAATAATGAAAGCAATTATTATTTTAAGTTATTTAATTACAAATTAAATATGCAAGTAAAACAAATTGTAGTATAAAATTTATTAAATATCTTATCAGATGACATAAGATTAAATCATTTATATTGTTTTATTATATTTTTTAGCTATTTTAAGTAATTCATCTTGATCTTTTTTACTTTTATTATTCCAATGTTTTACTTGCATTGCAGTTGCATAATTAGAAGCAAGTAATTTTTCATGTTTGTTTATAAAAGAATAATAAACAGCATCCCATATTAAACACCACTCCCCTTTTTTAAAATTAGACATCTTTAATATATAATTAGAACTACAAAAATAAGGACGTGTCATCATATTACTAGTTGAAAATTGACCCATTCCAAATACATTAGGTATCATAACCCATTCATATGCATCAATTGTCCATTCCATAAATATTCTATATACTTCTTTTGGATTTATATTATTCATTAGCATCCAATTAGATAAATACATTAATCTTTCAATATGATGAACATATGCATATTTAATAATTTTATTTATTAGAAAATCAATTGGTTCAATATTAACTGATTCCCACCATTTATTAGATATTTTTTTTTATTATGCAGTTGATTCGAATTATACATTTGTTTGCCTTCTAATATATAAATTGAGTAAACATATGTTCTCCATCCTATTATTTGTCTAATAAATCCTTCGAATGATGCTAATTTTATTTTGTGATTTTTATAATATTCAACAGATTTATTAATTACTTCATTATCAGTTAGTAATCCTATATTCATCATGGGTGTTAATATTGAATGGAAAATAAATTGATGTTCTTTATCTACTGCATCTTCATAAGGACCAAAATTATTTAATCTTTTTTCTAAGAAATTATTTAACCAATCAATTGATGAATTATGGTCTATTGGATATATAAAATTATCTAATGATCCATAATTATCATTAAAATTAGTATTAATATAATTAATAGATTCAGTTATATATTTATTTTTATTTATCTTTGGTAGATCAGGTACATTTATTTCTTTTGGTAATAATAATCTATTTTCATTATCATAAGACCATTTACCCCCTTCTGGTTTCTCTTTTTTATCAATTAATATATTTAGTTTTATTCTCATAAATTTATAAAATAAATCATTATGGTATTTACCATTTTTATAAAATAATTTTTTATTTTCATGTATTTCTTCATTTGTTAAAAGAAACTGTTTTTGTGGTAATATATTACATTTTAATAATTTTTCTAGTTTTTCAGTTAATTTATTATCATATGGATCATAAAATGTAACTTCTTTTAATGATTTATAAAACGTCTTCGTAACTTTATCAAAATTAATATATGAAACATTAATATTTTTTGTTTTTAAATAATCATAATATTTCTTCATTGTTGCTCTATGATAAGCTAATTTTAATTTATGAAATTTAAAATCTGTAAAATATCGTGGTTCTTCTAATAAATATATCTTCTTATACTCATCTAGGATTTTAATATCATTATATATTTGTGTTGGAAATATAATAAAGTTCATTATATTATTTGATAATTAAATTAATTTAAAATAAGATTTTAAATATTTTAAAAATGGTTTTGACACTTGAATAAAGTAATTTTTACATTTTAATTCAAATTGTTGTTTTAATTCAGTATATTGTTCTTTTAATTTAATATTTTCTTCTTTTAATTTACTATTTTCTTCTTTTAATTCATGATTTATAATAATCATATTTTCAATTTTACATAAATTATAATTCATATCACCTAATCTTTCGCGAAAATCATATATTTCATTATACGTTTCAATTGCTTTAGAAACTAAATCATGTTCTTGAAATAATTTTTTAAAATATGATTGTTTTAAGAAATGAAAAAAATATTTTAATAATTTATAATAACTCATTTGATATTTATTTTTACTTTGAACAATACTTTTTATTAAAACTTCATTTAATTCAACGTCCCATGTAGGCGAATCTATTTTATTTATTTTTTTAAAATAAACAAAATTAGATATTCTAAAATTTTCATAAATTACTTCAATATACATATAAGAAAAATTATAATCATATAATTTAATTGTATTTCCATTAAATTCTTTTTCTCCTTTTATTGCTTCGTTAATTGTAAATGTAGGTTGTAAATTTTCTTTTAAATACATATATAAATTTGTATATGAGAAAACATCATTATTTTCATTATAATCTAATATTAATCTTTTAATTTCTTTTTTCAGAGAATCTGGTAATTTTTCGTCAATTTGACTTTCATTTATATTAGAATTTTCTATTTGGAGCAAACCATTTAAATTTCCTAAGTTATTTATTAATTTCTGAATTGAATTATCTATCATATCAAATGACAATCTTGTTAAAATAAATTTACTTTCATTTAATTTTAATTTTTTAAAATATGGTTCTAATAAATCCATAATTTCTTCTTCATCTAATTCTAACTTTTCACTCAAATCTAGATCACACGATTTATCTTTTCCATATCTAATATAAGATCCTGAAGCTTTAGCATTTTTTAATTGTAATAAACGTTTTGAATTAATAATAAAATCATCATCTTTGATATTTGAATAATCAATACTTTTAAATTTATTCATTTAATAATGATAGATAAAAATTATAATATTTTTCTAATTAAATATAATGAAAAATATTGTAATACTTGGTGAAGAATATTGGTTCGAAAAACCAAATACAAAATTTACTGAAGCTTCATATTTATTAAAATCATTGGAAAATCATAGAGATAAAGATAAGTATAACTATATCATTATCAAATCTCCTTCTGAATTAGTTGAATTAATTAATAAATTAAAAGAAGATACAGTGAAAGCTGTTTTTTTATTCCAAGATGTCTTATCAGATTCATATTTAAATAAAAAAACTATTTTAGAAATGAGTAATTATTTAAAAGGATTGCAAAATAAAGGTATTTATTTATATCCACCTCCTGAAGTAACTGATAATTTTGGATCTAAAAAATATAACTTGACATTAAATCAAAAACTTCCTTGGGCACAACTACCTCATACTAAAGTTTATTACGTACCAAATTATGATCCTAAAGATGAAAATAGAATTTTTACAGCATTATTTAAATCAGTTGAAGAATTATGGAAAATATTCAATAAGGTTGTAGTTAAGAAAGGGTATTCATATGAAGGGAAACAAGTAAAAATTTTTAATAAAGAACTAATTAAAGATTTTTTTGAATTTAGGAAAAAAGCGCGAAAGTTAAACTATAAGAATTTTTGGGGTGTACATACTTCGTCAATTGCTATTGATAAAGGAATAACACGATATTATATAATACAAGGATTTAACAAAATTGTTAGCAAAAGACAAAACGAATATCGCGTATTTTTTCATAATGGTAAACCAAAATTTATTGCTAAAGGAGATGATATACCAAACACATGTATTGACGATGCTTTAAAAACACCATTAGGAAAAGAAATAATCGCTTTTTCAAAAAAACTTTTTAAAGAATATATTCCTTTATTTTGGAATAATCAAAGATTACCGATTTTGTTTAGAGTTGATGTTTCATATGCAGTTGATAAAGAATTTCAAGATAAATATTCAATTAATGTTGAAGGTTTTGAAAAACCTATAAGATTATATGCAAATGAATTAGAAATAGATCCAACATGTTTTTTCTACAATAAATTTACTTGTAAAGATGATGCTACATTCAGTTCTAAAATAATACAAAAAAATATGGCTAAATATATTACAAAATATATAAGAGAAATAAACTAAATCACAAACATAATTTATCCCTATTAAGATGAATTTTGGTATTCATTTTTATTAGTTCAATTTGTTGTTTTATATTTTTACAATTTGATTTTTGTAAAAGTATAAATCCTTCTTCATCTATATCATTTTTAGATTTCAATAATTCTTTTTCTAGTTTTTCAATTTTATCTAAATTATTATTACATTCACATCTACCATATAAAAAATCTTCTCTACATATTGCATTTATATCATGATGTCCTTTAATACAGTTTATACCATAGTGACAATAATTTATATTATTATTTTTATCATATATTTTTCCGTCTTTAAAATTTTTAAATCTAGGACATTGTTTTATTCTTCTAAATATTTCATATAAAATAGAATAATCTTTTTGTGAAATATTATTTTTATAAATAATTTTCACTAATGAACTATCATTTCCAATTAATGTAAATATTTTTTCTAAGGACTCAAGAGATATTATTTCATTATTATAATCAATTAAATTATGTTTTACTAATATTGGTTCTAAAATATGTAAATTATTTTTATAAATATCATTTAATTTTTTTATCAATTCTTGAAGATTGATATTTTTGTTAAAAAGTGCTTTTTCGAAAATATTAGTAGTAACGTTTTTTTTTTGAAGCTGCATATTATGTTTTGAACAATCACAATTATAAATTTTACATAAAAATAAGTTTTTATTATTCCAACTTATTCCTATGAAAGGATCGTTATCAATTATTTTATTTTCTAATTTTAGTTTTTTATTTTCTTGTAAGTCATTTTTTAAAATATAACTAAAACTTCTATTATTATCAATAGTGTAATGATTATTATCATGTGTATCATATATATTTCCATGGTTATACATGCACCATGGTACTCTACAATTTCCATATTTTTTTAAATATTTACAATTAATATCTTTTAATTTACAATTGTTAATATAATAATTATCAAATTTATTATTTGGGTTATTAACTTTATTCATAACATTGTATTTTAACAATTTTATTATTATAATTCAATTTTTATTTATACTATTGGTTGAATGATATTTTTTCTTTCAATTTGTTCAATCTTCATAATTATAGTTACATCTGGTGCATTAGGTAAATATGATTTAATATCGATTGAATTTTTAGGTTGATATAAATTAAAATAATTATTATAAACTGATCCAACTTGTTCATAATTAGAATCTAGTAAACTAAATTTTATTTTATTATTTGTATTTTGTAAATTACCTATACTATAATTTTCAAATGCATCGCCTCTTAAATATAAATAATCTTTTGATTGAGTTGATGGGAAAAATACACCAAAAGTATCATTTATTTCATGTTCTGTTGCAACTAATCTATTTGGTGTATATGGAGACATATTCAAATAGAATATTTTATCATCTAGTAAATCTCTGATACCAAAGTTAAATTGACTTAACCTTATAGATTTATTACTATTTGATTCAAATACCATAGTAAATGTAGATGTATAATTACTTGGAGGTCCATCAGTCCATATACCATTAATTACAACTCTAGTATTATTAACAACTTTATTTCCGTCTATATTTATTAAATCTGAAGAAATGTCTATAATTTTAAATAGAGTTCTTTCACTATCTTTATTTGTTTTATTGATAATTTGATATTCTAGATACTGTCCAGGAAATATATATTGATAATTTAAAATATTTGATTTGTATATATATATATATCCCGATTTATTACTTAAATTACACGTGTATGCAATATGATTTCCTGAATTATCAATATATGTTACATTTTTATAATAATCTCCTATAATTAATCTATTATTAGTGTAAGATGGTAATGGATAATTTGTTGTATTACCAAGTTGAATAAGTGTTCCACTAATATTTTTTATTGGATAAATATTATCATTAATATTTAAATAACTATATAAATCTGCTTTAATATTAATATAGGTATTTAAATAATAAGGATTATTATAATTAACTGCTAATAAATATATTTTTCTATTATTCAAATCAACTAACTCCAATACTTCTATTTGCTTACTATTATTACTTAAATCTGTTACAGATATTACAGTGTTATTAATATTTATACCAGGATAGTATGATAATGTAATTGTATCAGACGAGTTATATATTGGTGTGATTCCATTAAATGGTTCACCCATATATTCTCTTGGTATAAATCTAGGAATTAAGATTTGTGCTATTTGAATTTTTTTTATATGATCAAATTTATTTGGAATAATTGCTTTTTGATATTGTGGATCTGGATTTTCATTAAATGTTAATTCAAAATTAAATGGATTTGGTTCTAATAATAAATTTCTACTTTTAGAGTTGATTTTTAACGTATATACATTTGTTTCAACTTCTTTAAAATTTAATTTGTCAAATTTAAAAATATTTTCTTGGTCAAAGTTATGTTTATCTGATATATTAATTAATTGATTACTAATATCTATCTCTTTTATATCACTCATTATATATAGTTATTATAATAAACTTTATATATTTTTAAAAAATACATATAAAATTGAAATATATATTCATTTATATATTATACTATAGTATGAGCAAACTTAAAAATGCAAATGCAATATTAGTTGATAATATAATTTTGATTGATACATCATATACCTCATTTCATAGATTTTTTGCAACTTTGAAGTGGATATCGATGGTTGATCCAGAATTATATAAAACAAATTTTAACAATCCAGAATATAACTGGTTGGATAATAAACAATTTTTAGAAAAATATGAAAAAATGTATTTAGCTAAAATAGAAAAATCAGTAGGTAAAAAAATATTTAATAAGTCACTTATTATTTTCTGTATGGATACACCAAAAGAACAAGTTTGGAGAACAACAGATTTAAAATGTGATTATAAAGCAGATAGGGTAGATCTATCATTAAAAAATAATTTCAAACCAATATTTAAATATACGTATGGTAATTTAATACCAACAATTCTTAAAGATAATAATAATGTATTTAAAATAAGAATTGATAAATTAGAAGCAGATGATGTTATAGGTATTGTTGCAAAACATATTGAAGAAAAGTATGAAAATAAAAATGTATTTATTATGTCAGGAGATCAAGACTTTTACCAATTAGGTAGAAATAATGTACATTTTATAAATTATAAAACAAAAAAACCAGTTGTCTTTACAAAAGATCAAGCAAAATTAGAATTACATAAAAAAATTTTAGTAGGTGATAAATCGGATTGTATACCTAGTATTTTTCCTAATAAATTCTCAGTTAAAATAAAAAAAGATTTAATTGAATCAATTGAAAAATTTCAAGATTATCTAAAAGAAAATAAAGATATTGAAGACAAGTATATTAACAATATGAAACTAATTAATTTTGATTATATACCACAAAATTATAAGGAAGAAGTTGTTATTGAATTTAATAATATTTTAAAAAAGTATTTGACAAAAAATAAGAATATATTATTTTAAGATAAAAGTAATTCAAAGTGATCTGGATCTCGAGTTTGTACAATTTTAACAGTATGTGCATTTTCTATATCTTCTAAAGTATGTGGTACCAATATACTTTCGGTACCATTATTAACTTCTTCCGTCCATTGAATTGGTATTTCAGGACCTAAAGTACAATTACCATTATCATTTACTACTTTATGAATACGTAAGTTTATTTTATATTTACTTGTAATTTTTCTTAATATATTAATTTGTCTTGCACCTTTAATAGAATCAAAATCTTCATTTTCAGACCATTCTTTCTTTTTAATTTTAAGAATTTCACCTCTAAATCGTAATATATCAATTGCACTACTTATCTTTCTTTTATTTTTCAAATAATGTAATATAGATATTAGCATACATTGATTAGTAGCAGTAGTACCATCAGTACCGTCATTTGAGGATGTTGTAAAATTTTTTGTATTACAAGTATTAATTTCTGCTTTTTCATGAACACCTTCTAATTTTTGACTACTATCAGCTGATCCTTTTTTAAGACTAGTTGATGATAGATCACCTTCTAATGTTTGCTCACTTGCTACTGACCCATCATCTGCTCTTAAACTACTTAGTACTCCATATAAGTTTACTAAATGAACAACCGTGTTAGGTTGTATAAAAAATCTTTCTTTGAAAGAATTGATAGGTTCAGTTTTTGTTGGTTCTAAAAAGTATCGAAGTTCATCCTTATCTTTAAAAAAAGGAAGTATAATAGTTAAAAATTCATTATAATCAAAATGTATATGTTCACTTAATCTAATTTGATCATGAATTTTTTTATTGAAGTCATCTTTTTGTTTTTTTTTATCTGCACCACTTATTGATTCATATTCTTCTAATTTACTTAATATATATATAATTTGTGAAAGTTCATAATGTCTAAAAAAATCTTTAAAGTATGAATATAAAAAGTTAAGTTCATCTTTATGAATAATCAAAAATAAGAAAATACATGCTTTTTTAGATAAAAATCTTGTTTGTATATTTGATTCCATTAACTGATATATCTTTAAAAAAACATATTTTTCAATTCCAACCATTCTATTTATTTCTTCCAGAATATCAATATTATTATCTTTATGTTGAGTATTATAGTCAAATGATTTAGAGTAATGATATTTCTTACCTGAAGTTCGTGTATTTTTAGCAGAAAAATGAGGATATCTACGCAATGGATTTGTTGAATAATAAATTATTTCCATTTTAGCAGCATCAGATCCAGTTGTACCAAATCTAAAATTTTCAATAATTTCTAATGAATATTTTCTAAATATTCTATTTTTTTCATCTAAATTTTTATCTTCCAATTGGTTTAATTCAAAATAAAAATCAAATAAAAGGCATAATAATAAGATTTTATTAAATTTAGTTTGAATTATACCCTTTAATGAATCAAAGCGTGATACATTAGCTGAACCTAATTGATTCTTTAAAACTAAATATTTACTTTTGTATTTTAAATATTTATCTTTATAATCCATTTATATATGTACTTAATTATAGAAAAAATACTTAAAATATAAGAATAAATATATTAAATAATTTCATGTACTAATCCTTTTTCTAAACAAATTTCAGCTGACCATGAAATATCTTTCTTTAAAATGTCATCTAATTCATTATCTTTCAAATTTGTATTTTCAACATAAATTTTTTTTAGATGTTTCATTAAAGTTTTACAATTTTTAAAATCATCACTTAATTCTTCATATTTACCCCACATACCCGACCTTAGTTGATGAATTAACATATATGAATTCTGAGTAATGAATCTTTTTGATCCAGCTAAACTTAAAATAGTACCAGCTGAAGCAACAAAACCTTTACAAATTGTATGAACAGGAACAGACATATTTCTAATTGAATCAAATGCACCTAATACTTCATAAACAGATCCACCATGAGAACTAATATATAATTTAATAGGCTTATATTTGATCTTAACAAAACAATATTTAGATTCTTCTTCATCTTTAGTCATATCTGCAAATTTTCTTTTTAATACTTTAGATTCTTTAATAATCTTATCTTGTAATTTGTTTAATTCTTGAATTAAATTTGTCATTGAAACATAATTAACTGGTCCATTAAAATATATTTCATTATTTCTATCAGAAATAAATAATCTTTCACTATTTTTAGTATCGTTATAATAATCCATAACTTATATATTATTATTTAGATATATTAATTGTCAATTTTTTACACACTTGATTTACAGTCAAACTTCTCCTTACGATCATCATAATTTAAATATACACAAGGATTAAGTTTAAAATCATATTTAGGTTTAACATTATTACCAAGTTTATCTTTATATACACCTGTTAATATTTCTTCTTTTGCATCATAAATAAAATCTAAACCATTGTCTAAGAAATTTCCTTTTGGATTTTTAATTATTGAAGGAATATCACTATCAATATTGTTATTTATAATTGTAATTGGAACACTACTTGAATTTTGAAATCTTTCTTTTGTCATATTTATAAAAAGTATTAAAAGAACTATTAATCCGACTAAAGTTATTAAACTTTTATCTTCAAATATCATTAAATAACATAAGAATAAATTTTAAAATTTAAATATTTATTTAAAGATATATATAATTATATAATTATATAAATCTGCTACAATTTGATAGCGATACATAAAATATTGATTAAAATAAATTTATACAAATTTATTTTATACATTGTATCTTTTTTAATTAATATTATTTAATAAATTAAATTAATGATTTAATTTTATTCAACGATAGCATTTTGAATAACATCATAAATTGTATCAACAGACTTGATATGAAAATTAGAATCAAATAATTCTTTGTTTCTTT
>Ga0114973_10001929_pt1 | contig 15204 bp, 16 predicted proteins | sample M_140807_MF_Meta_FD_87025 | JGI IMG/M metagenome (GOLD analysis project Ga0114973, IMG submission 87025) | Freshwater microbial communities from Lake Montjoie, Canada to study carbon cycling - M_140807_MF_MetaG | ecosystem: Environmental > Aquatic > Freshwater > Lake | place: Lake Montjoie... | reverse complement strand
GCTTGCCCGCCAGCTGGTGACGCGACACCGCCTGGCAAGCATCTGTTCTGCCAATGCCGACCCTTGTCTGACCTGGAAATCGCGCCAGATTCATGGCACCGGATCGACCCCTCGGCTCGCCAAGTCTATTCGGTCAAGGTGTACCGCAACACCATCGTCGCCGACGACGTCAACGTCCTGCAATTGCGATTGCCCGCTGGCCAGCGGGTGCGCTTCAAGGCTGGCCAGTACCTGCAGGTGGGCTTGCCAGACGGCACTCGTCGCTCGTATTCGATGGCTAACCCGCCCTTTGAGAGCGACACACTTCAACTCCACATCCGCCATGTTGTCGGGGGACAATTCACTCAGATCCTGCCGCAACTCAAACCCGGCGACCTGTTGCAGGTCGAGTTACCTTACGGCAACTTCGGGCGCAACGAGGATACTGCAGCACCCATGCTCTGTATCGTCGGCGGTACCGGCTTCGCACCGGTCAAGTCCTTACTGGACGAAATGACCAAGAAGCGTATCGAGCGGCCGGTGACGTTGATCTGGGGTGCGCGCAACCTCGCCAGCCTCTACCTGATGACGGCGGTCGACCGATGGAAGAAGATGATGCCGGGATTCACATTCATCGCTGCGGTCGAAGATGCGGCCGATGCCGAAGCGGTCGGGGGATTTCACGGTCGCGTCGATGATGCGGTGCGCGACCACTTCGCCATGTTGAACGGGCACGAGGTGTATTGCTGCGGATCGCCCCAGATGGTGACTGCAGCGAAAAAGGTTTGCGTTGAGCGAGGCCTTGCCCCGAATCAGTTCTTCAGCGACGTGTTCGTTCAGGGGCCGGCCGCGGTCGCTTGAGCGGGGGCTAGCGCCTTGTTGCGAGTGATCAGGTTAGGGTTGGTCAAGCAGGCGATGTTGGAATATAAACAGAAAAAACATTTGTGGTCGTCATGCGTCGATATCTCATCTGTTTGTTATTCACCTTTGCTTCGCCGTGTGCCATGGCAGACTGGCAAATTCTTGCTGACGGTCGCAACCAAGAACCCGCACAATACATAGACCTCCAGAAGGTCAAGCAGACAGGGCCGATGGCCATCTACAGGCAAGTCGAAGTGCTCAGTCAGGGATCCACATTAGCCGCTAACGGCGTTTTATCTACGCTTGCGCTGTATGAATACGATTGTATGAACGCCAAGTTTCGCTTGCTACAGATCTCAGGATTCAGCAGGCAGTGGGCGGAGGGTCAAACCACCCCCTTGGCGCAATCCAGCAGTATCGGCGAGTGGCTGCCCTTGCCATTGCAGCCACTGGGGCAACATACTTATGACTTGCTCTGCCCCGGCGGGAAAGACAACTAAAAAAACAGTCTCACCGATAAAAGTAGGCCAGGAAGGTTTTCGTTGAATGATTACCAGGTCACTCTTTTGGTTTGAGTGCCAGTATCAATTCAGCCATAGTCTTTGCATCTGCGTCAGATTCAGTCGTCATTGAGGACCCATATATACGGTTGCAACACCAAATCCAAAACTTTGTTCGCTTTTGCGAGACAGTCTTGCGGGCCACAACGATCAAGAGAATTTGTTTGATCACCGGTTATGACGATAAAACGCAGTTGGCGGAAATCGCCGAAAAAATGGAAGAACTCAAGCAAAGCTTGTTGGATCTAGATGTCGAGTTGGAAGTGAAGCTAAATCCCAACATCCATGACCGCGAGATCCGAATCGACAATGGCTGGACTATCAAAATTGGTCGCGGTTTAGATTTCTATCAAAAACCAGGTGGTTGGTTCGAAGTCGGAGCAAATGACATGAGCTTGCGAAAGTGCCTAGAAACGAAAGTAGATATTTTTAGGACGTGAGAATCGGGCTGATAAACAATCATAAGAAGGCCAAATCGCTCTGAACAACAAAATTTCGTTCAGCTTGGTTCAAAGCCCGTTTTACAGAACTCAGCAATTTCACGGCTCGGAACCAAGTCCGAAAAAGTCAGGAGGTCGTCCGCAAAATCGGGTTCGAGGGACAAAGTTCGAGAAGGGCTGAACATCAGGTCCTCCAAAAAGGAATCCAGAAATTCTGCGATTGCCTGGACGCTTTGCCCTCAGTAATGAACCACGGACCGGATGGACTCGCCCGAGTGCATGAGATCAAATGCGCGGTTGATTTCGGTGAGCGGCATGGTGTGCGTGACGAAGGGCGCCAGCTGGATACGCCCAGCCATGGCGTCATCCACCATACCAGGCAGCTCAGATCGGCCCTTGACCCCGCCGAACGCCGTGCCCATCCAGCGTCGGCCGGTGACGAGCTGAAATGGCCGGGTGGAGATTTCCTGCCCGGCGCCGGCCACGCCGATGACGACCGATTGACCCCATCCGCGGTGCGCACATTCCAGCGCTGCGCGCATGACCTGCACATTGCCGATGCATTCAAAGCTGTGGTCAACACCCCAACCCGTCATCTCGACGATCACCTGTTGGATGGGCTTCTCATGGTCCTTCGGGTTGACACAGTCCGTAGCACCAAAGATACGCGCTAGATCGAACTTGGCGGGGTTGGTGTCAATTGTAATGATGCGAGCGGCCTTGGCCAGTTTGGCGCCCTGGACCACCGCCAGTCCAATGCCACCCAGCCCGAACACTGCGACCGAGTCACCCTCCTGGACCTTGGCCGTATTCTTGACTGCACCCAGGCCAGTGGTGACCCCGCAGCCCAGCAGGCATACCTGCTCGGGATTGGCTTCGGGTCGGATCTTGGCCAGCGAAACCTCGGCCACCACGGTGTACTCGCTGAAGGTGGAGCAGCCCATGTAGTGATAGACCGGCTGGCCTTGGTAAGAAAAGCGGGTGGTGCCATCGGGCATCACGCCCTTGCCCTGGGTCGCGCGCACGGCCACACATAGGTTGGTTTTGCCAGACTTGCAGAACAGGCACTGGCCGCATTCGGCGGTGTAGAGCGGAATAACATGGTCGCCGGGTTTGACGCTGATCACCCCTTCGCCGACCTGGACGACAATACCCGCGCCCTCATGACCGAGTACGGCGGGGAAGATACCCTCCGGATCGTCGCCCGATAGCGTGAACGCATCGGTATGGCAGACCCCGGTATGGGTGATCTTGACCAACACTTCGCCCTGGCGCGGCGGTGCGACATCAATATCGACAATCTGGAGCGGTTTTCCGGCCTCGAAGGCCACAGCGGCACGGGATTTCATCCAAAGTTTCCTCAGGTTGGCGCGGCGGGGCCACGCACTGGTTGAATCGAAGGGGTGCGAACACGAACGCTCAGACTGGCGTCCTGGGGTCTAGAGGAGAGTTCCTGAGCCCGTCTGCGTCGGTGGGGACTCCCGTCGTGAGAATGCGGCGGGCGGCGACATGATCGCCAGGCCGGTTGACTGATTCCACGCAAACCAATTGGTTTCGTTTGAATCCAAGTACTGAAAATGCGCCAGCACAATCCGACCGCTTCAACATAAAGTCATCTGCAGTCTCAACCAGCCCGGCAATCTGAAGTTTGTCCTCACCTTGCTCACTCCAGAACCAGGGCAGGGCCTCAACCACTGACGGTAGTCCACAAAGGTGGCGGGCCAACTTCTTTGCATGATCAACAGCGTTTTGCACAGACTCGATGCGGATTCGCCGCTCGGCCCATGGGTTCCACTGCGCGGCGCAGTCCCCAATAGCGAACACGCCGGTGCGATTGGTTTCGAGTTGGCTATTGACCAGTACGCCCCCGTCACAGTCGATCCCACTGCGGCTTGCCAGTGCGTCGGCCGCTACAGCACCAATCCCAAGGAGCACGAGATCTGCGGGAACAATGTGGTCGTCCAGAACGACCTCAGAGACTTTGGCGAGCTGCCCACGCAGTTCCTTCACGTTTGCGCCGAGTAAGATATATACGCCGCGTGCTCGGTGAAGCTTTGCAAAATGCTCCGACACGGGCACCGATACCGCGCGCGCCATGAGCCGCGGCGCCGATTCAACGACGGTGGTCTGAATCCCCAGTGCGGCCGCGATACTCGCAACTTCCAGACCGATGAATCCGCCGCCAATGACGACAATGCGCTTCGCCGATCGTACCTGTCGGCGCAATTCCAGCGCCTGATTCAGGTCCCGAAGTACCAGAACCCCGTCAAGTTCAGAGCCGGCCACGGCGAGATATCTTGGCTGGCAACCCGTCGCCAGAACGCAGTGCTTCCAGACCAGGGTCCGTCCATCGGATAGGGACAGTGCATTGGCTAAGGGTTCCAGGGCTGTGACCTGAACCCCCGACTGCAGGGCAATGCCTTGTTGCTGAAACCAGGCTGGGCCCCGCAGCGGCTGAGGACGCAGATCCAGCGTGCCCTGAGACAGTTTAGACAGAGGGGGGCGCTGATAGGGAAGATGCGGCTCAGCCCCGATCAGGGTGATCTCATCCTTGAATCCGTATTCCCGCAACGACGCGGCAAGCTGTACCCCAGCATGCCCGGCACCGATGATTGCGATCGAGGTTTCCTCAGTCATGGTCGACTTGGGCATCCGATGGGCCGTCACGTGTGCTGAGCGCATCGCACAATTCGCGCGCGCTGTCTGAGTGGGCGAAATCTTCTGAATCGAAGGCGTTAATAGCCGAAACCTGAGCCCTCATTTTTCTCAGAGCCAGCACCAAGGCTTCGACTTCATCGGGCTCCAGGCAACTGAGCAAAATGCGCTCGCGTTCCAGGGCCACTTGGATGATCTGGTCGTGGAGTTGATTGCCTCGCTCGGTCAGCCGTATGTTCTGGAATCGGGTATCTGTTGGGTTCTCATCCAGAATGACCAGCCCGAGCGACTCCAATATTCCCAGGCTGCGGCTGACCGCCGACTTGTCCAGACCCACCGCCTGGCAGATCTGGTTGGCGCCGCATCCCGGAATGGCCGCGAGCGAAGCGATGACTCGCCAGTCCGTAATTCCGATCCCGAAGCGTCGGCGATATGTCATCGATGCGCTGCGGGAAAGCCGAATGGAAATATTAGTAAAGAAATACGGGACGTGTCGATCAAGATCCAGAACGAGGCGTTTGGTTTGCACGGTTGGCCTTGGGGGACTGTGTCCGTGCAGATTAGGTGGAGAGTCTGGCCTCGCCCAGGGCGTCACCCAATAAGGCAATTTCGCGGTCCGAGAGTTTCATCAAGGGTGGCCGAACCACGGCGCGTTCGAGGAAACCGAGAATGACCAGGGACTCCTTCATGCGGTTATGCATATCGAGAAATGGCTCAGCGTAAAACGCTTGCTGTAACGGATAAAGCCGGTCGTTGACGGCCATCGCTCGATTCAGGTCCCCACTCTTGACCGCTTCGAACAGTTCGACCTGCAGGGCGGCCACGACGCTACCCGCACCGGAGAGCAAACCGTCAGCCCCCATCGTCAACGATGCCATCAGCCATGCACTGTGGGTTGTCAGGACGGAAATCGAGCGCGGCAGGGTCTTGAAGGTTCGGATGTGCTTCTCGTGGAGCATCGGATTTGCACACCAGTCTTTAATCGCGACGACCGATGGCACCCGTTCAAAAATTTTCAGCAGGGTCTCGTAGGGATAGCCTAAACCGGACGCGGCGGGGTACTGGAACAGAACGATCGGCAGGTCTGTGGCCTGTGCGATGACCTCGAAGTGACGCAGGGCCATTTCAGGGCGCAGGTGTCCACCCATGGACATGCTGTTGGGCGGAAATACCAGCAGGCAGGAGGCGCCTTCCTGCTGCGCCATCTTGGCAAGTTTGGCTGCCTCATGACTGCCATCGGCGTAGATGCCATTGATCAGCGGCAACTGGTCGCCAATCTCCGCAGCAGACAACGCCAGAATACGTTGCTGCTCTTCGAACGAACAGGCGTGCACTTCGGAAGCATGACCGTTGACAGTCACGGCCGTTACGCCACGCACCGATGCGACGTGCCGAAGGTGGCGACTGGTCTGCAATTCATCGATTGAAAAATCGTCGTGGAATGCCAGCAGCGTGGCCGGAATGACACCGTGGGGTTTGTAATTTCTGAAGCGTTTCAAGCTGAGTTGCCTTTCGGTGCAGATTCGCGCCAATGCGACCGTTCGATCGCCGTCTGACTGGCTAGACCTGGTGTTCGGGAAGGTAGAAAAGGGCGCCGTCTAATTCATTCGTCACCTTGATCTGACAGCTCAGTCGGCTGTTCGGTCTGCGCTCGCTGATCGTGCTGTCGAGCATGGCATTTTCCTCGGGCCGCATCGCGGACAAGGCGTCCATTCGCGAAGATTCAACATAGACATGGCAAGTGGCGCACATCGCGCTTCCCCCGCATTCTCCGACGATGCCGGAGATTCCTATTTCGACAGCGAGTTCCATCAGCGTGCGGCCCAACGCCGCGTCAATTTCGGTCGCTTCACCGTTGGCAGCGATCAGCGTGATCTTGGGCATTTCAGAAAGTCCTTCTCGAGTTCAGGTCAGACGGGATGGATCCGCAGCGGCAGCGACGCGAGGCCGCGCAGGACGTTGTTCAACCGTTGTACGGGTCTTCCGGTGGGTTCAAACGCCCTGACTTTCGTTGACAGGGCCGCGAGCATGACCTCCCCCTCTAATCGGGCAAGCATCTGCCCGACACAACCGTGAATTCCATGACCGAACCCGACATGACCGGCCGCCCGTCGCCGGATATCAAACCGTGTCGGATCTGGCCATTGGCGGGCATCCCGGTTCGCAGCACCGAGAAACAGGATGATCCGCTCGCCTTCCCGGATGGATTGGCCGCCGAATTCAAGGTTTCGGGTTGCAGTTCGGAAGAAGGTTTGAACCGGAGATTCGAGACGGATGACCTCTTCGAAGGCCTGACGCGCGAGTCGAACATCGCTGCGTAAGAGATCCCATTGATCGGGGCTGCGGGAAAAGCAAAGCAGGGCGTTCGAGAGTCCGTTGACCGTTGTGTCGACGCCTGCCGTCATGAACGTGCGCATGAGCATCGTCGCTTCCGCTTCAGTGGCTTCCCCACGATCGACGGCCGCAAAAATGCCGGCACCGAAACTCCCAGGCTTCAGTGCAGCGCGCGTGCAATGGTCCATCGTCCAGGCGACGATTTCGTCGGAATTCTCGAGCGACTTTCGAAAGACTTCGTTATCCGGTCCGAATGAATTGAATGCGACCGAGCTGTAGCTGAGGATGTTCTTTCGCCCCTCCGCGGCCAAACCAAGTGCATCGCCGAAGACTTTCAAGGGGAAGGCCTCGGCAACGTCGGTAACCCCATCGATCTCGCGCTGATCAATCATCTTGTCCACGAGGCGAACCGCCTCGGCTTCAAACGCCTGGCGAAGATTGCGCAATTTTTCAGGCGCCAGAACGCCCATCAGGATTGTACGCATGCGGGTATGGAGTGGCGGATCTTGTTCCAGAATGATGGAAGGTGGACGCCAGGTTTTTACTTGAGTCGGGTCTACCAGCCCCACGCCTCGACCCGAACAAAAAGTTGTCCAGTCGGCGAGTGCCTCGTGCACCTCGGCATAACGGGTGGAGCACCAAACACCATACTGACTCAACCAGACGACAGGGCCCGTTTCCCGAATTTCGTCGAAATCGCGATAAGGGTTCTCCAGGAACGCAGTCGAAAATGGATCGAGCGCACTAGTCGGTACATGATTACTGGGCTGCATTCTGATCGTCTCCGGTTTTCCTGAGGCTTAGACCCGTACCAAGATAAGCACTCACCACGTTGGGGTCCTGCAAGACCTCGTTTGCGGTACCTGTTGCGAGCATGCGGCCATAATCCAAAACAACCACCCGATCAGCCAGTTCGGCAACCATCTTCATATCGTGCTCGATCCAGATGATCGCAAGGTTGAGTTTTTTTCTGATTTTCCTAATAAAGTGCGCCATCTCCAATCGTTCCTCACCGGTGAGTCCGGCTGACGGTTCGTCGAGCAGGAGCACCTGCGGGTTCATCGCCAGGGCCCTTGCGAATCCGAGGATTTTTTGGGTCCCAAATGGCAAGTCAGCCACCGTCCGGTCCCTGAGGCTGCCCATGTCGACCAGGTCGAGTATCTCTGCGACAACCTGGCGGTGAGCCGTTTCGATTCGGCGCGCCCCCGGAAGGTTCAGCATCTCACTGAAAATGCCGGTACCTATCATGCTGTGCCGGGCAGCAAGGAGGTTGTCGATAACCGACATCTCGGCCACGAGTTCGGCATGCTGAAAGGTTCGCGCGACCCCCCGTTGCGCAATGTCCGAAGGGCGCAGTGCCAGGATGGTTTTGCCGTCGAGCAGGATCTCGCCGGAGGGGCGGTAAATCCCGCTGATGCAATTGAACACCGAGGTCTTGCCTGCGCCGTTGGGCCCGATCAACGCTAGTAACTCGCCGCGTGCAACGGCCAGCGAAACCTGATTCAGAACGACTATTCCGCCAAACTGCAGCGAGATCGACCGGACTTCAAGGGCGTTCACCTGTTGACCCCTTGTGTGGCAGGTTGAAAACCCGCCACTTGCGGCGGCGAATCCGGGCGGGCCTGTCCAAGGTAAAGCGCCTGAATTTCCGGGTTGGCCATTAGCGAGGCGGAATGACCGTGCAGTGCAACCTGGCCATTTTCCAAGATGTACGCGTAATCAGACATCTCCAACGCGAGTCGAACACTTTGCTCCACAAGCAAAATCGAGATCGAGAGTTCGTGTCGGATGTCGATAATGCGCTGTGTCAGATCCTCAACGATGACCGGAGCGAGTCCGAGGGAAAGTTCGTCAATCAGCAACACTCGTGGCATGCAGATCAACGCCGAGCCGATCGCGAGCATCTGACGTTCGCCGCCGGATAACAACCCAGCCAGTCGGGTTCGCAATTGAGCAAGGCGCGGGAACATCTCGTAAACCCGTGAGGTTCTGCGCAGACCCTCCGTACCCGAGATTCCGGCGGATTGCGAAACCAGAAGGTTTTCCGCCACCGTCAGATTAGGGAAAACCTTTTCGCGCTCCGGAACAATAGAGACACCCTTGCCCGCAATTTCGTTGGGCGCAAGCTGGTCAATCCGTTCGCCATCCAGCCAGACCGATCCTCTTGAAACACGTGCGGAATCCAGGGCAATGAATCCAGAGATGGCTCTTAGAGTGGTTGTTTTGCCGGCTCCATTGGTCCCCAGGATGGCCGTGATCCCGCCAGCCGGGACCGACAGAGAGACGTCCGAGATGCCGATAATCGAGCGCTGATAGGTCACCTCGACCCCTTTGAGCTCAAGCAGTGGGGGATTCAATCGCTTGACCTTTTCGGCAGAAATCGCTTGATGAGCCCGGACAGTCCCTGTGGCTCAAAAATCAGAAATGCGATCATCAGGATGCCGAATACCGCATAGTTGACGGCAAAAATGGCGCCGGCCTGGCTCGAAAGAAAGGTCAACTGGGCCATCGAGCCCTCAATGACATACGGCAGGATGGTCACGAAGGCGCAACCCAGTAAAGCGCCAACCAGCGACCCCATACCGCCGACGATGATCATCGCGACATACTGGATTGAAAGGTAGATCGAAAAAGCCTCGATCGACACAAATCCCCGGTAATAGGCAAACAATCCGCCAGCGAAACTGGTCATCGCAGAACTGATCACAAAGGCGAGCAGCTTGTAGCGATCAACCCGAATGCCCAGAGCGGATGCAACGGTTTCGTTGGTTCTTAAAAGCGCCCACGCCCGCCCCGCTCTTCCAACAGTCAGATTGCGGACTAACAAATACGCCAGCGCAGCGAAAAACAGCAGAAAAAAATACCATTGGACTGCCGTTTGGACGGTAAATCCGAGAAGACTGGGGGGGTCCACCACAATCCCGGTGGAATAACCCCGTTTGGTCTCATATTCGCCACCGAGGTACACGACCAGAACGTGCATCGCCAGTGTGCTGACGGCCAGGTAAAGTCCGCGCAGTCGCAACGACGGCAGGCCGAACAAGAGTCCCAATAGCGCCCCAATGACCGGAGAAAGGATCAGACATACCCAGGGAGGTGCTGAAAATTCCTTGGTCAGGATGCCAACAGAAAATGCGCCGGCCGCAAGCAGGGCCGAGTGACCCAGGGAAATCTGACCCGCGTATCCCGTGAGCAACATGAGCGAAATGGCACCAATTGCTGCCAGCCACACCTGGCTGGCGATGTCGATCTGAGCCGGGGTAGCAAAAAATGGCAGACCAATGACGCAAAGCCAGAGAGCGGCTTTGAGCGCTGCCGACTGGGTGCTGAGCGACTTAAACACGATCAAGTTGCTCGCGGGTACCAAAGAAGCCCCAGGGGCGGATGGTCAACATCACGATCAGAACCAGAAAGGGCACCACATCGGAGAGCAAGGGATCAACATACTGAATCAGAAGGACTTCAATGACTGCGATGATCAGTGCACCCAGGATGGCTCCAAACAGGCTGTCCAGGCCCCCGACCAATGCGGCGGGAAAGGCTTTGAGACCGATCATGACCATCGTGCTGTCGAGACCCTTGTCCATCGCGACAAGCATGCCGGCGGTGGAGGCGGTGAAGGTCGAAATGCCCCAGGCAAATGCGAACACCGCATGCAGGTTGATCCCGCGCTGCGCCGCCAGCAGTGCATTCTGCCCGACGGCTCGCAGGCGGATTCCCCAGCTGCCAAACCGAAGAAACAGAAACAGCCCGGAGTACACCAGCACGGTCACCCCAATCAGCACAGCTGAGAGCATCGAAATGCGGGCATCGCCGAATATTGCCAGAGACGGATTTTCGAGGCCCAGCAGTCGTGCAGGGTACTGGGGTTGTGGGGACCAGATCAGCACGACCATACCCCGTATCAAGATCCCAATTGCAATGGTCGTCAGGACCGCCGCGAGAACACTGCTCCCGGTCAGGCGCCGCATCAGGACCTGATAGGTTGCAAGCCCGATAAACATACTGAGCACCGCTGAAATCAGCAAGGCAATGACCGGATTGCCCGAGATGCCGGACGCCGTCGCGAATAACGCGTAGGCGCCCAGCATCATCAGTTCGCCGTGAGCCATGTTCAAAACGCGACTGACGCGATAGATAAGCACATAGCCACATGCAACCAGCGCGTACAACGACGTCAACACGACGATGTTAACGATCAGTTGCATTGACATCTCAGCGGGATCCCGCGCCCGCTGGGTCGATTTCGTACTTGAACCAGTTTTTGGGGATGGTTATCTGGTTGGATGCGCTATCCCATTTGTAGATACGGTAGTACTGCGTCGTGCGGAAGTGATTGGTGGGCGTGAATTCAATGGGCCCACCGCGCAATCCCTTGGTGTCGATTTTCAGGGTCTGCATTGCCGAGCGAATTCGTTCGCTGCTGTTGTCGGAGCCAATCTGTTTGAGCAGCGTCTCAATGGTGAGACCCGCAATCCAGCCCTCGGTAAGCTGGTTGGGGTTGCTCGTCGATCCGGCTGCTTTGGCCGCCGCAATAATCTCCTTGTGGATGGGCAGATCGCCGTTAAAGAAGAGCGCGTTGGCTCCCAGCACAAGCAGATTGGGGTCCTTTAAGCGGACCATTTCCTCCTCGGCCTCCAGGTGCCCCCAGGTGACGAAGGTGTTTTGCCAGCCAAGCTTGCGCATCGCCTCAAATGTTCGGACCTGGTTGATCCAGGGCGCCCAGGAATAAATCAGGTCGGGTTCGGCAGATTTGATTTTGGTCGCAAACGGCATGTAATCAGCCGCCGTCGGCGGGATGATTTGCTTATCAACGATCGTCATTCCCAGGCTCTTGGCATAGCCCTCGGCGAAATCTATACCCCCGCGCGACACTGGAATTGCCATGGCGCCCAGAGCAAGCTTCAGGTTCGTGCCCTTGGTTTCCTTGACGAAGTCAATCGCTGCGCGACTGTCATATTCGGCAGTGAATGCGGTTGTGCAAAAGAGCAGTTTGTCGGCCGGTGGAAAAACTTCCTTGGGGCAGACGGAACCCGCAAAAAGTACCGGGACCTCGGCCCGTTTGGCCTCCGCAATGATCGGCGCATAAGTCGAGGAAAGACTCGCGCTGACGACTATCTGTGCGCCATCCTGAAGAAGCTTCTTGGCGTTGTTTGCGGCTTTTGAGGGTTCGCCCTGGTCGTCCTGAATCAGCAGTTTGACCTGTTTACCATTGACGCCGCCAGCCTTATTGAGCCGCTCGACATAAATTCGAAGTCCGTCAACGGCCGGAGCGTAACTGCTGGCTGCAGGACCCGTGATCGCACCGGTAATACCGATGATGGTGTCTGCCGAGTATGCCGCGGTTGAGCCAAGGGCCAGGATTGTGGCGAGCGCGAGTTGTTGACGCATGTCATCCTCCATGAATGGTTTATCACCTTTGTGCGACGGGCGCTCGACTCGCTGAGTGCACTTTTTTAATGCCGGTCTGATTTTTTTGCTCGCCGCAATACGATGGTTGCGACCGCAACTATCGCAACGAAACTATCAATGCAGTGGTCTGCGGAGTCAAGAGCTAGTTGAGGGTTTGGAGCGCTGCCGAACGCCCGTTGCAGGAACGCGATGCGTTCGGGGCTGCAGTCGAGTTCAGGCCGGGATTAATCGCAAGGGCAATGATCCAAGCGCCCTCAAGGTGTTATTGAGTCGACGCGTGGGTGGGCCGGCCAATTCAATGGCACGAAAGCGACGTGCGATACCCGCCAGGATCAATTCCCCCTCGAGTCTTGCGACGACCTGTCCAACGCAGCCATGGATCCCGGATCCAAATGCCATATGCCCGACGGGTCGGCGGTCCAGCTTGAATTGCGTGGGATCAGGCCACTGGCGTTCGTCGCGATTGGCCGCTGCGAGGAAGGCCAATACCTTGCTGCCCGCTGGAATGCTAACCCCCGCCAGCACGGTCTCACGGGCGGTGGTCCGGAAAAATGTCTGCACCGCCGATTCCAGCCGCAATGACTCCTCAAAGGCCGGCCGAGCCAAGCAGGGGTCCGCGTGCAGTCGGGCATATTGATCTGGAAATTGCGCGAGGCAAAGCAATGCGTTCCCGATTCCGTTGACGGTGGTATCAACGCCTGCGGAAAGAAACGAGCGCACCAGCATCGGTGCTTCTTCTTGGGTGATTTCCCGGGCGTCGGCTGCTTGGTAGATGAGATCGCCCAAACTGCCGGGCCGCAGCTGGTCGCGCTGACATCGCGCCATAATCCAGGCCGTGACAGGTAGTACCCGCTGAGCTGCGCGCGCAAACAGTTCGTTTCGTGGTCCGAAGGCATTGAAAATCATGTCTCCGTAAAGGAGAAGGTTTTCGCGCTCAGACTTTGCGAGCCCGACTGCGTCGGGAAAAACCTTCAAGGGGTAGGGTTCGGCGATTTCGCTCACCCCGTCAATGAGTTCTCCATCCCGGGCGCGGGCGAGCACCTGGTCGAGTAAGCGGTCTGCCTCGGCTGCAAAATTTTCGCGGATTTGCTGAACCGTTCGGGGAGAAAGAATTCGCGCCAGAACCGTGCGGGCTTTCGTATGACTCGGCGGGTCGGCCTCCAGGATCAGACTCTTGGGGCGAAACGGTTTTTCGCGGTGGAAGTTGGCCAGCCCGACACCAGCAGACGAGATGAACGTTTCGTGATCGTTCAGAATTTCCCGAACCTGCTCATGGCGACAACTCGCGTAGATGCCATATTGGCTGAGCCAAACGACCGGGCCTGCTGAACGCATCAGGTCATGGTCGGCATAGGGGTCCGTCAGGAATGCATCGCTGAACGGATCAAGGTCCATTGCGGGCAAATCCGAAGGCGTAGAGTCTTTGGTGATATCGCTCATGATCGGGATGGTGGCAATTGTCATTTGATGGCTGCTCGTCATCATCGCTCCGGATCGAGGTTTTTTAAAACGGGACCACTTCGAGCCCTCGTTGCCGCATCGCAAGAACATCAGCGCAATCGGGCAGCTTCATGGTCTGGGTAGCAGGCAGGCTTAGAGGGTTGTGCGAAGGTCACTCGCCCGAGCATTATCGGGCGATCATCCCCGCCTCGATCACACACCCCGGATGGTTTGCCATTCGAACCGACCCGAAAATTCAGTGGAACGTTGGCTACTGGATTCCGGCCCTGCTGATTCTGCTTTGGATGAAGTCGGTCTGGCAGGCGTCGCGAGCCTTAGAGCCCATTCCCTACAGTCAGTTCGAGAAGGCGCTGGCCAACGGTGAGGTAACCGAAGTTGCCTTCGGCGAGCGGATAACCATTGGCCCGACCAGCATCAAGTTCGCGCTGAGTCTGGAGGGGTTTGGCAAGGCCGTGCTGAGCCTGTTGCCTGGAGGTCAATCTGCGCCTGTTGGCTCTGGCCACCAAAACGCCCTTCTCCACGAACCCCCGCTGGCCAAATACGGACAAAAAATCACGAAAATCCGAAAAACCAGAGCTCCTGACCTCGACCGAAAAAGTCAGGAGGTCGTCAGCAAAATAGGGTTTGAGACGCCTTTTCCGGGGGAATTTCCCGAAGCGCGGTCAGGAGCCTAAAGCGCAAAGCCCCGCGTGGCGCGGGGCTTGGGGCGGCTAGATAACCCAAATAGCGGGTTTGAAGCCATTGTTCTGGCGGGGCAAATCGGATTCAAACTATCTAAACGTCGCCTCAATGAGCTACGCTTTTTCAGTGATCAGCGAGCTGGCTGCAGGTTGAACAAGCAGGGGGTTCAAATTGCCCACTTGCCACATCACAACAGGGCCACAGCGTTTCTCAGCATGTCGTCATTGGCATCTATGTAGGTGGCTGTGACCGCGATGTTTCTGTGCCCCATTAATCGCATGAGCACACGGATACCGGTTCCTTTGGCCGCCAGTGCTGTGGCAAAGCTGCGGCGACCGCTGTGGCTACTGGCTCCTTCAATACCGGCCCTTGCGTAGAGAGTGAGAAAGAACTGGGTCAGTGTATTGGCAGTGAAACCTCGTTCAGGACACTTCTGGGTGTAGAACAGCGCGACGTTGGGATTTTTGGCTGGTACAGCAACCAAATAGGCGGCGATCTCCTTGCGCAGTCTGGGACTGACGAACACCGCCCGCGGGTGACGCCCCTTGGTCTCGTTGGCCGACAGCGGGATCTGATCTCGCAAAGTACCGTCAGCGTTCAGCACATGGGCATAGGTCAGTGCTGCCACTTCCCCAACCCGCATGCCGGCCAAGTGAGTAATCAGCACTAGGCAGCGATTTCGGGCCGCGTGTTTTCGGGTTGCGACGTAATCCAACACGCGGCGCAACTCTGTGGGCGTTAGTGTTTTGGCCTGTGCCATCGGACAAATCTCCCCAAATCAATGAACTTGTTTCAAGCAGTATGTATTCATTGATTCGGTT
>Ga0114973_10001925_pt1 | contig 15213 bp, 9 predicted proteins | sample M_140807_MF_Meta_FD_87025 | JGI IMG/M metagenome (GOLD analysis project Ga0114973, IMG submission 87025) | Freshwater microbial communities from Lake Montjoie, Canada to study carbon cycling - M_140807_MF_MetaG | ecosystem: Environmental > Aquatic > Freshwater > Lake | place: Lake Montjoie... | reverse complement strand
TTTTTTTTTCTTTATTTATATTTTTTTTTTAATTTTTTTTTTAATTATTTTTTTTATTTATTTTTTTTTTATATTTTTCTTTTTTTTTTTTTTTTTTTGAAAGTTCTTCAATTTTCTTAGTAGATTTTTTCATTTGTTCTTTTTTTGCAGATAATTTATTTGAGTTTTCTCTTGTCATTTTGTTTTGTATTAATATTTTAATTTATTTTTAAATAATTATCAATTTTATTTTTAATAAATAATTATTTTTTACGTCCTGCAAATTTTTTACCTTTTGTAAAATAATTAAATGCTACATATAGCAAATAAAATACCATGGCTAAAAAGAAGAACATTATAATTAGATTCACTAGTTTTGTGATAGAACAATAGAACGAATTACTATTTGCATCACAATGAACGGTTGAACCAAACATTCCAAAAAGACCAGATCCCATAATACCTCCATTATTAGGAGCTGCATTATTATTTTTTACACTAATTTTACCTTTTCCCATTTTAATGATGTATATATAACTACAATAAAAAAATAAAAACCAATTTATATTTACGATAAAATAGTTTCTAATGTTTCTTGAGAACATTTATCAAAATCATATAAAACTGTATTTTCAATTGGTTTCTTAAATCTTTCATGATAACGACCATCATTACCGTCGGTATATTCATAATTTGGAAAATAAACTAATTCAACCGTTTCTGAAAAAAATGCAGCCGCCCATGATAATGTTGAACAAGAACAACATAAAATTTTAGCATTTTTCATAATATGATAATCTGTAATAACATCATTTGATTCTAAAACTATATTATATCTTTTCATGAAAAAATCTATATATTTTTCTTCTAATTTTGTTGTGATTTTATTAAGAACAAAACAAATTTGTTTGTCTTTATAGACATCTAGTATTTTAGTCAATGATTCAGGATTCATTGATAGGTCTAAAGTTATAAAATCCTCTAAGCGTAAATGAACAACTATTTCATAATTTTTATTAATATTTGTAATTGGTTTTAATAAATTGATTGCTTTATATGCTTGTTGAGGATAATTAAAATCATGAATATTCTCAGTATTACCATCTGTTATAATTGAATCTTCAGGGTTATTTTCTATATGTTTAATTAATTCATTTTTATATTTTTTTAAAATATCTTCATGTTGAAAAAAACCTTGAAATACATATTTTACACTTTTTGATATATTATCTGGTACGCCCGCAGATAAAACATAATCTTTCCACTGTATAAAGTTAAAATCAGTAATAAAAAACACATTTTCATTTGGTTGTATAGTGTATTCTCTTTTTAAGTCATGAACAATAGAAAAAACACTACTAGCTAAATATCTAAATATTGCATTGCCTAAACGCCCTTGGGGGTTATCGCATACTGACATAATTTATATATTAGATGTATTAAATATCTTTTAAATAATTTCCGCAAAAATTAATAAATATTTTTGTGTTTAAAATAAAATTGATTATAAAACAATCTAAATATATTTATATAAACAAAAGAAGATGCCGAGAAATACTATTGCGAGTAATAATTCCACTAATTGTTCTAAAATTATTGGAATTCAGTTTAGTATTTTATCTCCGGATGAAATCAGGAAGGGTTCGGTAGCTGAAATTACAAGCAGAGATACATATATTAATAATAAACCAGTTATTGGTGGCTTGTTTGATCCTCGTATGGGTGTATTGGAGGCCGGTCTAATATGTCCTACTGACGGTTTAGACTATATGTCAACCCCAGGCTATTTTGGTCATATTGAACTAGCGCGTCCTGTATTTTATATACAATATTTGAGTACTATTCTAAAATGCTTACGATGTGTCTGTTTTAAATGCAGCAAATTATTAATTAGCAAACAAAAATATAAACAAGCTTTAAATTTACAAGGAGAAAACAGGTGGAAATATGTATTTAAATTAGTTAGTTCTATAAAGAGATGTGGTGAAGATACTGAAGATGGTTGTGGTTGCCTTCAGCCAACTAAAATTAGAAAGGAAGGTTTAGCAACTATTTATGCTGAATGGGTTAGTAATAATGCGGAAACTGAAAATATTGTTATTAAAGTGACACCTGAAATGGTTTTAAAAATATTCAAGCGTATAGCCGACGAAGACGTATCTTTTATGGGATTCAGTCCTATTTGGTCTAGACCCGATTGGATGATTTGTCAAGTTATGACTGTGCCGCCTCCGGCTGTGAGACCATCTGTTAAACATGATGCTCAACAACGATCGGAAGATGATTTGAGTCATATTTTGGTGAATATTATTAAAACAAACAAAACGTTACAGGAAAAAATACAAAACAATGCTCCTGCTAATGTGATTGATGATTGGACTACTGTGCTGCAATACTATGTGTCTACACAAGTGGATAACAAGATTCCTGGTGTTGCATCCGTTGCACAGCGTTCTGGCCGTCCATTGAAGTCAATTAAAGATCGTTTGAATGGTAAAGGTGGACGTATGAGAGGCAATTTAATGGCAAAACGTGTGGACTTTAGTGCTCGATCTGTTATTACAGCGGATCCCAATATTTCAATTCGTGAATTGGGAATTCCTTTGAAAATTGCTAAAAATATTACCAAACCTGTTACTGTTAACAAATTGAACAAGGCATTTTTGACAAAATTGGTACAGAATGGGCCTGATGAATGGCCTGGTGCGAAGATTTTGGAAAAGAAGAATGGCGAGTCAATTACTTTGCGTAATATTGACCGCAATTCTATTGTGCTTGAAGAAGGCGATATTGTGCACAGACATATGATGGATGGGGATGCTATTCTCTTTAATAGGCAACCTACTTTACATCGTATGAGCATGATGTGTCATATTGCTAAAATTATGAAACGTGGCGACACGTTTAGAATGAATGTGGCTGATACGAAGCCATACAATGCCGACTTCGATGGGGATAAAAAATGACTGCATATATCGTCTTGTCCCCAACAGGGAGCGTGAAAAGCGTGTTACTCCCTAGTTAAATGATTTAAAGATAAAATATTTATAATAATTATAATGGAACCATCAAAATATTTAGAACTATCAAACAAAATTTTAGACAATCCAAACGAACGATATTGCGAAATATACAAAATTACTAATATATCAAATGGAAAAATATATGTAGGACAAGCAGTTTCTCATATATTAAACCATAAGAGATATAGACCATATGGACACGAAGGAAGATTTAGATGTCATATATCAGAAGCCTTTTCACAAAAGAAAAATCAGTCACACTATTTAAATAATTCTATAAGAAAATATGGTGTTCATGACTTTATAGTTGAATTGATAGAGTATTGTGAAATTGCCGATGCTAATGATAGAGAAATACATTATATTAAAACATTTGATAGTTTATTTCCAAATGGTTATAATTTAAAAAATGGAGGAAGTGTATTTACTCATACTGACGAAAGTAAAAAACGTGTTTCTAATGGAGTAATCAACTATTTCAAAGATAAAAAGTTTGAAAGATTTAAAAATGTCCAAATTTTAGATGATAATATTGATAATTACATTAAACCATTGAAAAGAGATGATATACAATATGGTTGGTATGTATATATTAATAGAGTCAAAGCAGATTTTGGTGGTGTCCATATTTCCTTAAAAGAAAGTAAACAAAATGCTAGGGAATTTATTATAAAATTAAAAGAAATGAATCATTTAGCAACACATTCAAATTGACGGGAACGCCCTTAGAGCCTTCACTACCACTCACTACAGGAAACGTCTGTGAGGATCTCGGTTTATAGCCGATCGCCGATGGTAATAAAGTGAAGGATTGGGAAATCCGCAGCCAAGTCCCTAACCTCGTTATGGTAAGAGTATGGGAAAGGTTCAACGACTAGACGTTTGTGGGTCTCAAATGATAGCCTGACCAGCTTGATGAGGCATAAGGTATAGTCTGGCCCTTTGGGAAACCCTAGGGAATTCATACGGAGATGAATTTGCATATGCCGCAGGACCCGGAGTCCGAGGCCGAATTAAGAAACTTAGCAGCAGTTCCTTTTCAAATAATTAGTCCAGCCAATAATTCATCCATTATTGGCATTTATCAAGACTCTATGCTTGGCTGTTATCAATTCACAAGAAAAGACGTGAGTTTTACACCAAGAGAAGCAATGAATATCTTGATGATGTTTGACGGAGTAAATGAGAATGAACTTTTAGCTGATTATGAAAAAAATAATAAAATATCCAGTTTCAATATATTAACACAAATTACACCACCACTATCTTTGAAATACAAGACCAAAGGTTATGTTGAAGATAAAGACGATTACAACACAACCAAGACAGGAGTTTTGGAAATCATTGATGGCGAATATATTCGTGGTCAAATGACCAAAGATGTTCTTGCAGCAGGCTCAAAAGGTCTATTACACAGAATCTGCAATGATTTTGGAAACATGGCATCTGCCAAATATATTGATGATTTACAGAATGTAATTACAGAATATATGAAAAGCAGTGGATTTAGTGTAGGAATAAGTGATTTAATATCAGATAAAAAAACAAATGACGAAATTATTGATGTCATTACAAAAAAGAAAACAGATGTCAAGAATCTAATTGACCAAACTCAAATAGGAATTTTTGAAAATAATACAGGTAAAACAAATGAAGAGGAGTTTGAAACTCAAGTAAATAATATTCTAAATCAAGCAACATCCGAATCAGGTAAAATTGGTTTAAAAAGCCTCGGTGCTAATAACCGTTTTGTTACGATGGTAAAAGCAGGATCAAAAGGAACAGACTTGAATATTTCCTTTATGATTTCATGTCTAGGACAACAAAACGTAGATGGTAAACGCATACCATATGGATTTGAACATAGAACACTGCCTCATTTCTCCAAGTTTGACGACTCTCCAGGTGCGCGTGGATTTGTAGAAAGTTCTTACATCAACGGTTTATCACCACAAGAACTCTTCTTCCACGCCATGGGTGGTCGTGTTGGTTTGATTGATACCGCGGTTAAAACGTCAACTACAGGTTATATTCAAAGAAGATTGATCAAAGGCCTAGAAGATTTAATGGTAAATTATGACATGACAATTAGAACCAATAAAAATAAAATTGTCCAATTTGCATATGGTGACGATGGTATTGACACAACGAAAGTAGAGAATCAATTTATTCCAATTGTTACAATGAGTACTCAAGATATTTATGCTCACTTTAATATTCCAGATGAAAATGCAAAATCCAAAATACTATCAAACATCTTTTTGAAAAATACAATGACTCGTTTCAAGAAACAGTCTCAAAAAATGAATGATATGTGTTTGAAATATTCAAATATGATGATTGAAATGCGCGCTGAAATAATTAAGAATGTATTCAAGAAGAAATCAGATAGTATTGTAAATTGTCCTGTTGGATTTCAATATATTATTAGCAATATTCAGGGACAATTCAATATTAATAGCAGTTCCCTAGTAGATATTACTATAGTAGAAGCTTTTGAATTAATTGAACAAACATATCAAAATTTGGAGAAAATTCACTATGTTGCTCCAACAGTGTTGTTCAAGACATTATATTACTATTATTTATCACCAAAAGACTTGCTTATTGTAAAACGTTTCAATAAAGATGCACTTATGTTATTAATGAGTACTATTGTAATGGATTATAAAAGAGCGATAGTTGCACCAGGTGAAATGGTTGGCATGATTGCTGGACAGAGTATTGGCGAGGTTTCAACTCAGATGACTCTGAATACTTTTCATTTTGCGGGGGTCGCATCAAAATCCAACGTGACTCGTGGTGTGCCAAGAATTGAAGAAATTCTATCACTCTCATCTGAACCAAAAAATCCATCATTAACTATTTATTTGAAGGAAGAAGAAGAAACTCAAAAAGAAAAAGCACAAACTATTATGTATATGATTGAACACACTAAATTAGTAGAAATTGTAAAATCCATAGAAATATGTTTTGATCCAGATGATTTAAATACGTTAATATCAGAAGATAAAGACACGATTCAACAATACAGAGCATTTGAAAGTATGGTTGCAAGTTGCGCTGAAGTAAATTTAGCGAATGATGAAAATGAAAAATCCAAATGGATTATTCGTATGGAAATGGATCCCGAAATTATGCTTGAGAAGAACATTACAATGGATGACGTAAATTTCACATTAAATAATTGTTATGAAAATCAAATTAATTGTGTTTATTCAGATTACAATGCGGACAAATTAGTATTCAGAATTAGAATGAATGAAGTGATTAAAAATAATTCAGGTAAATCAGGAGGTACCAAAACAAAGTTACCACTTGATCAATCAGACCAAATTTATATTTTGAAGAATTTTCAAGATCAATTATTACAAAATGTGGTACTACGTGGAATTAAAGGTATCAATAAGGTTATTCTCCGCAAGATAAAAGATAATGTTGTAGAGAAGAATGGTTTATACAAACGAGAAGATATATGGGTACTGGATACAATGGGTACCAATTTACTAGAAATTTTAGGTATTGATTATATTGACAACACAAGAACATTTAGTAATGATATAGTTGAGATATACAATGTTCTTGGTATTGAAGCGGCGCGTCAATCAATTTACAATGAATTGGTAGATGTCATTGAATTTGATGGCGCGTATGTTAACTATCACAATTATAGTGTATTGGTAGATAGAATGACTTTTACAAGTAAAATGATATCTATATTTAGACATGGTATTAATAATGATAATATTGGACCAATTGCCAAAGCATCATTTGAAGAGACTCCTGAGATGTTTTTAAAAGCAGCTAGACATGCAGAATTAGATACCCTCAAAGGAATATCGGCAAATGTAATGTGCGGTCAAGAAGGTTTCTTCGGGACAAGTGCATTCCAAGTAGTATTAGATATAGACGAAATGATTAAGATGGAAGCAGCCGCGGAATATAAAAATGTGGATGTTGTTGAAGAAATTGATAAATTCTTTGGTAATATAGATAATCCAAATGATACTTGTTCTGTGAATAAAATCAGTATTCAAAATAATGCAATTAGTATAAAACCTAAGGATATGGGCGACGACGATGATTACAACCCAGGTTTTTAAATATTAAATAAAATAATATTAAATATAAAAAATTATTAATATTATTAAATATGCACACATTTAATTTAATAAGTAAAAAAATAGTAGAAATTGGTAATTATGATAAAGCCGAACCAGATCCACATATTTTTAATAATATACACAAAATAAATTTTTTTATTTTTTTTCAAAAAATATATTCTATACAAAACAAGTATAAATTTTTAAATGAAACAATAGAAAATATTTTTAACACAAATGAAGTAAAAGAAACATTTTTTGATCATTTTAATAAAATACAAAAGACATACAATGCATTTTCCAGGCTCGCTTTTCTCTACAAGTATAAAAGGGCGAAAATTATGGTTAACACCGATTTAATTTTGAATGAAATTAAAGAAAATGAAAAATATGTTTATTGTTTATTTCAAAATAATTGTAAATACCTTTTTAATATTCATGAGTTGATTAAAATTGTAAACAATTCCATTGCTAACTCATATCACTTTTTTAATAATCCTATTCCAATAAAAAATCCATATAATAATATTGTCTTGAACAAATCAACATTGTATAATATATATTTTTTTATAAAAAGTAAAACAATATTACACCCAGAAATATTTCATTGTTTTTTTAAAACAAATTTTGATTTGAATAAATTTGTAAAAAAATATCAATATTTATTGAGAAATTTTTCAATAAAAAATTATTTAACAAACTCCAGTAAAAATAGTATTTGCAATAATATTGACTCTATGATAGAAAACTACAATTTTGATATTTATTATAGACAATATCAAATAATTATTGACCAATCATTTCCAAAAGATTTATTAATTAAAATCATGAAACCATATTTAGAATTATTCGTAACATCACAATATTCTTTATTATACACAGATAGAATTCAATGTAAAAAATTATTAAAAAAAAAATTATATGAATTTAATAAATATAATCCATTATTCGGTAGAAAAACTTATAAAAAGAAACAACTAAATTTTATAGAAAACGCAGAAAATTCAAGTACAGCAGAACGGTTTGAATATAATACTAAACATATTTCTTTCTGTGAAAGTGAAAATAGTAAAGAAAAAAATGATTTTATGACCAATCACTCATCTTATTTAATTGAAGATTATGATGCCAACGACGCGAATGATGATAATGACGTTGAAAGTGGTAATGAAACTGATGGTGAAATTGATGCCGATATAATAACAATACTTGAAAATATTGAAAGTTCTCCAAACGCATAAAATAAATTTATTCTGCAAACGTTATTTATGTTCTTCAAGGTTCTTCATTTTCTTCATCCTCTTCAATAGGTAATGTAATTTTTAATGGTTTAATGATTTTCTTTGGTTTAGAAATTTTAACAAAATCTTTTAAATAATTTTGTATATTTATTTGATTATTAAAAGCATTTTTAATTTCATCTTTACAGTTTTCTTTTATATCTTTAATTGAAATAAAAATTTCATTCTTATCTGATAATATAACTTTATAGTTGGGTATATTTTCAGGTTTTAAAGCAGGTACTACTATAAAACAAAAAATATCATTTTCATCACCATAGCCTAAAAATATATTTTTTTCATAATTGGTTTGTAATAATTTTTTTGTAGAAATAAAAAACGTAGGAATTTTGAACTTATTAACTAGTAACCAAAAATCTAATATAGTTAAAAAATAATTATCAGAAAATATAAAACTAGAAAATGATAACATATTAGAATTAACTTGATCACCAAGATTCTTTTTACCTTCTATAATTAAAATATCAATAATTTGTTGAGGATAATTTTTAATGTAATAATTATATTCTTCAAATAAAATATTTTTAACTCTATTAATTTGTAATTTTTCGCCAGTTTTTTTTTCAATTACATCTATAATAATTTCAAAAGTACAATTAATATTTTTTGCATAATCTATTTCTTTGTATTTTGCTGGAAAACACTCTTTCCAAATGCCTGATGTAATCTTTTCATTAGTTTGTTTATTGCAGGATGATTTTAAAGCATTTATTTTGATAGTTTCCAAATCGTCTTCTTTAATTTTATTTTCATATACTTGACTTATAATTGGTTCAGTTTCATCATACGAATTAAATTTAACATAATTATTAGTAATTGCTGGTTCAAGTGTTTCAAAATATTCATTTGTCAATAACGATTGTAACATTATAATTTCATTATCTCGTAAATTATAACCAATATTTCCAAAAGATAAAAATGATTGTGGTTGTAAAATAAAAGATTGGATTCTACTGTATCTTATTAACTCGTCAGTTATTTTTCCAAAATATATTTCTTTATTTTCTTTACCTGTAATTAAATTTTTGTTTGGTAAAATAAGATTACATGTGTTGGTTTCTGTAAACATACACAAATTAGGCGTTTTAATACAAGAACTCTTATTTTTAACTATACAAGTAGTAAATTCATCAATTAATTTATAATAATCATCACCGCCGATAAATTGTATTTTATCTTCAACCAATTCGTTCAACAATTTTTTGATTTTTATTAATTTTTGAGAATAAATGATATAATCTTTGAAAATTTCATTTTCAATTTGCTCTCTTATTTTAATATTACTATAATCATTCAACATGATCCTAATAGTATTCCTAAAAATATTGTAAAAATTGGTTTCATAGGTTATTTTTTTTATGTAATCAACTCTTTCTGTGTCTTCTTTATCTGTTGTTGTTATAATAGAATCACTAGATTTATATTTTCCTTTTTCAAAATTGACAACATAACTGGTATTTTTTAAAGACGGTAAATTTTGTTCGCTTTTAATATCAATTTCAGGTATAGGTTGCGATATTTGTATGAATTGATTTGTCTGTGTAATTATTCCTACAACTAATTCATCTTCAACCACTTTCAGCATTGGTTTACAATGTATATCAGAAGTTTTGTCTGTTTTTCGTTTAGTACTTTTATTATAAAGTTGTGTTAAAAAATTAAAGGTATCTTCATAACTTTTCCATAAAGATAAATCATTCATAAAAACAAAATCAAGATCGTTTTTAATATTTTCACTATATGAAGATGGATAACAAGGAACAAATCCCGTTAATCTTGAAGGCGCAGGACTTTCAGTTATTACACCAATAATCTTATTATTAAAATTCATAACAAGTTTTATAACATTATAATCATATTTATCTAATTTTTGTATTAAATTTAATAATAATGGTGGACGTTTTGCTTTATAAACATATGGCATACTATCCAATGGTTTACAGATGCTTGATAAAAACGGTTTAATCAATTCTTTAAAAATATTACGCATAGATAAAGATAAACGAGGATCATATTCATTAAAAGTTTTTACAATATTATATTTTTTATTTGTAATGGTATATGAATAAATTGGCTCGTAATATTTATCTTCTTTTATTATAAAAACAGTAGGCTTTCGTGTTTCGTAAAATTCGTTTGAGTAGTGATTACTGGGACATAATAATTCAACATTATTGGTAATATCGTCATTTGGTATTTTAAATATTATTAAATTTATACCTTTTGAAAATAATTTTGGATTCGGTTTTGAAATAATATCCCATAAATAAGTATGATCAATGATTGTATCATCGTCATTTAAATAACTTACAAAATTTTCAAATGAAGAAACTACTTTTTTAAAATATATTACTTCCTCATCATTTTCTTTATTTATTTTACTGTACAATTTGGTTGATTTATAATTCTCAATATTAACATTATCTAAATTTGTATTTTTAAAATCATTCACTAAATTACCATTTTGATATGTAATAAAGTTGTCAATTGTAAGCGATTTTATAATTGTTTCCTTCATCTTTTTTATAGGCTGAGTGAATATTTCACTGGTATTACCATAAAATAATACATCTGCCATACAAGACACAAACGATTGCTTATCATTTATTTCTATTCCATGTCTTAATAAACATGGATGATCCGGTTTTAAATTTGTATTTGTTTTACTAATTTGACAATCAGCATTTGCTTCATGTAAAATTTGTTGCATTTGTGGTGGTAAATAACCCCATCTTCCTTGAGGAAGTGGAAATCTGTCAGGACCAATTATATATTCATCTTCCTGTTTTCCTTTTTTTTGTTTTTGTTCCACTTTATTATTTTCATTTTCTAAGTTATTATTTTGTTTGCATTGTTTTTTTGCATCAAGTCTGCCAATTGTATTATACTTATCAAAACAGCAAGGTAAGCAATATCCTTGTGGATGTTTATCAGTTTGAAACCCAGGGTACCGTTTATAGTCTTTTTTTCCACTTTTAGGTTTATAAAATTCATAAACATAATAACCAGGTTTTACAACTTTTGCGTCTTCAGGGAGTACATACCCGCAATTAGGACTTTTCAATTCTTTTTTACCATTAACAATTACTTCAGTTAAATCTTTTGGATCAACAATTGTATTATTTTTTAAACACCAGTAACGTGGACAGATATAACTAAATTGTTTATTTGGGTTGGAACCATATTTGATAACATCTTCATCACGTAAAAATCCTGGATGATCTTTATTTATTTTTTCTAATTCTTGATCCGTTAAAATTACAGGTTGCCTTTTAGTTGTACTGCTACAACTTCTTACATAAGAATTGAACTCTTTTGTATCTTCTTTAATAATCAAAACAGGATCTAGATTTTCAATTCTAGTTTGAAAATAAGGGTCCTTTTTCTTTAGAGGTAAATTGTCAATATTAATGACCTCATTTTCTTCACTAACATTACTTTCATAATCATCATCATCATCGTAATCATCATCATTAATATCATCGTCGTGATTATCATTTTTTTCTTCTTCACTAGTGATTTCGCCGCCAGCCTTGTCATCACTTTGGTAACTTTTAATACTTGCTTCACTGGATCCATCATCATTTTTATTATCTTCTTCATGTTCTTCATCTTCATCTTCATATTCTTCATCGTCATCAAAAAATAAATCCAATGCATTTTTTGGTCTACCTTTGTCATCCGTGTAAGAATCTAATTTTGATGCATCATTTATTTTTATGTATTCCATATTTTCATTTTCTTCGTCAATAGAAGGTATTTCTAATTCTGATAACTGACTTTCCACAGGAGAAATTATATCCAGTATTTTTATTTCAGTTTTCTCTCCACTGGAACAAATTTCATTTATTTTTTTTGTAGGATATTTTGTACTATTTTTATCTTGTGTAATACGAATAATACTATCCAAATATATTGGTATTGTATCCAAATAATAAACATCATTAATATTTTCTACAGATATTGTTATAATTCCTGTTTTTTGTTCTAATTGAATAGTAGTTTTAAAACCAGGATTATCTCTTATTTTAATATCTATTTTTTTTACTCCTCGTTCAAGTTGAATTTCATTAGCGACTTTTTGAATCAACTCTTCTGCTTGTTCTCTATTCAAATCATCTTGAAAGTTTTCTAATAAAGCATCAATAATTTCGTCACCTCTAAGCCCTTGTGCACTTTTTTCCAAGATAAATGCTTCTTGACTTGTTACTTTGTTAAAATTGGATACTCTTTTGAACCGCAAGTGAAAATCCTTTTTAAAGGAACTAGATTCATTATTAAATACACTTGAAATACAACCTTTATAATTATCCAAATTAATAGCATGTTTGATTTTAATATTACATTCATAAGTTAATTGTTTGATTTCTATATTATCGCTTTTAATTGTATCAAAAAGATTGAATTTGTATCCACTCTGTTCTAAAAAATTACTAACTTCTTGAATAATTGGATTAATATTTTCTTTTAATAAAACATTGATTTCATTTTCATTCATTAATTTATCTAATTCGCAAATAATTGTTACAAATCCGTTTTCATCAAATTCACAAATAAATTGATTAACAGAATTTATATTAATGTATACCGAGACACATTTAGTTTTACCGATGTTTTTAATTATTTTAAAAATAGACGCTTTTTTTAAATAAGGAATCTTTCTACCATCAGTAGCAATTTTATCTGTAAATAATCTATAAATATTTTCTTGTCTAGATGAAGGATTGTATTTAATAAGTGGATTTTCTTGTGTTGTGTGTAAAATTTTGAACAATAATTCTAAGGGTATATTTATTTTATAAAGTGGTTTGATAACTGCCTTCAAATATTTTATTCCCTTGTCTATGTAATTTAATTCACTTTTACGTAAATCATAAATATTATAAAACATATTAATAGTATTAAAGTAGTCTATGGTGGTCTCATTCAAATATTTATCGTTTTTTTTCATAAGTTCACTTTGTTTAGATTTTAAATCTTCTAAATTATTAATATTATTTTCATATAAAAATGGATAATATATTTTTAATGTCAAATCTTGAGGTATATTATTATTTTCACTATAAATTAAAACATCTTCTGCTAAACACAAGTAAATGTTATTGTTAATAATATTTCCACTATTTAATAATAAATGACTGTTTAATGTAGACAATGATTTTCTAGAATTTCTTTCTAAAAATGCATCATAACTTTTAACATCAAATGGATTTACAACAAAAGGATATTCATTTTCAACAATAAAAAATTTCTGTCCTAATACTTTATTCATAATAATTTTTTTATCATCTAATTTTAATTCTACAATGTCATCATAATCATATACATCCTTTTCCATACTTTTTACTTTTCCCGTTAAAAATTGTTTGTCATTTTCTTCGCTTATTATATTAGAAATAAATTGATTCAATCTTACATTTGTTAATGTAAGTTTTTTATTTTGTGTTAATGTTTGATATAAAGAAACAGAATTAAATTGTTCTAGTTTTTCACAATATAAATAGATTTCGTCTAATGAAACAGTGTTTTTAAGCTCATTTAAAATTTTTATTTTAATCATTCCAATACTGTCATCTAAATGAATTTGTTCTTTACTGTAAACAACTTTAATGTTGTTGCGATCAATATTTTTTATTTCATTATCATCAAATATTTTGTTAAAATTCTTATCTTTATCACCACCATTGAAAACATAAATGGTATCAATTTTATTGTTTTTAATTTTGTTTACTTTATAAATTATTGAATCTAATCTAGATATTGATTGTGACATATATATAAATAAATTATTATTTTTAACTTATATTTGATTTTTAAATCATTTAAATAAATTTATTTAAATGATTATATAATAATATAATGATGAAAGTTTTGTATAGAATAAGTCAAGGTGGTAATAAAAAATTTAAATTGCCTTTTGTACATGATAAAAAATTAATGTTTATACATTTTATAAAAATATTCAAGGAAAATGAAATTTTTATATTTGCAGATAATGTTGATGATGATTTTTATACATTTATTATGGATAATTATAATAGATTTAATAGCAATAATAAAATATTTAGAATATCATTAGGTAATGCAAAATCGTTTATTCACGTAACAGATTTTGCAATTAACAACTTTGATGAAAATGAAAAAGTTTATTTCGCGGAAGATGATTATGTATATAGATTAGGTGCTAATCATATAATAGAAGACGGATTAAATATATCAGATTACTCTTCTGGATATGACAATCCAGATAAATATATGAATTCTAATGAAGGAGGACCTAATCCGTTTATTGAAGATGGAGGTGAAACAACGAGAGTATTATTAACAAATTATTGTCATTGGAAATTAACTAATAGTTTTTGCATGACGTTTGCAACTAGAGTTAGGACTATAAAAGAAGATTATACAATATTACTAAATTATTGTCAAAGTAAGGACCCCGGAGATTTTGGTTTTTTCTGTCAAGTAAGAGATGAAAAAAATAGAAAATTAGTTAGTTGTATTCCTTCTGTTTCAACCCATGGTGAAATTTTTTTGCTAGCTCCATTTATAAATTGGGAATCAGAATTTATAAAATCAATTATTAATGAAATCCATTTTATGAACTTATGAATTAGTTTATACCTTTTTCTCAATTAAAATGCCAATTTAATTATGTTTTACATCAAAACAAATACCTTCATCTACCGTTTCATAACTAATCGTAATGTATTTATCTTTTTCTTCAAAATTTTCTTCTTTATATTTGTTTATTTTTTTACAATCGTAATTGTTATTTAGTGGTGATTTTAATTTCATGGTATATGG
>Ga0114973_10001923_pt1 | contig 15225 bp, 13 predicted proteins | sample M_140807_MF_Meta_FD_87025 | JGI IMG/M metagenome (GOLD analysis project Ga0114973, IMG submission 87025) | Freshwater microbial communities from Lake Montjoie, Canada to study carbon cycling - M_140807_MF_MetaG | ecosystem: Environmental > Aquatic > Freshwater > Lake | place: Lake Montjoie... | reverse complement strand
GTTGCTCGCTGCCCTCGCTCCCTCGGCGGGGATGGCGGCCAACAGCGCTGCTCCAACCCAGCTTGATTCCCCCTCCGTCAGCAGCGGCCAGGTTGAGCCGGTCGCTGCCGAAAGCGTCGAGGGTCGCCTGCGGCGGATCAGCGCTGCTCTGCGGGAAAGGGAAGGTCTTGATCCTGCGGCGGCCGCCACCGATTCCACCGATGGCAAGCTCGCCTGGGTGTTTGCCAATGGCCCCGCCCTGGGCTTCCGCAACGGCGGTTGGGGCAACGGCGGCTTCCGCAATGGCGGTTGGGGCAATGGTGGCTTCCGCAATGGCGGCTGGGGCAACGGCGGAGGCTTCCGCAATGGGGGCTTCCTGAATCGCTGGTGATCGGGTGATCAACCGCCCGCTTCCGGCCGAGCCTCCATCGGTGAGAGGCTCAGCGTCCTCCAGCGTGGCCGTTTCCACTGGCCTGGCCCCTTTGCCAGCCGTGGACAGCGTTCTCGGCGAGGTCGGGGGCGGAGTTTCGGGATGCTTCTCGGGGGGAGAGCCCTGGCCGGAGGGCCCACCGCTGGGTAATCCCGAGGGCTACGGCCCGCTGGAGTTGCTGGTGATCCAGCCAACTCCCTACTGCAACCTCGACTGCGACTACTGCTACCTGCCCAGCCGCAACGACCGCCATCGCCTCTCGATGGAGATCCTGGATGCGGCCCTGGAGCGGGTGCTGGAAAGCCCCTACTTGGGCGGGGACTTCACCCTGCTTTGGCATGCGGGTGAACCTCTCACCCTGCCGATCGCCTTCTACGACGAGGCCGGTGAACGCATCCGCCGCGCCCAGGGCCGCTGGGCGGGTCCGCCGCTGGAGATTCGCCAGTCGGTGCAGACCAACGCCATGGTGATCAACGACGCCTGGTGCGACTGCTTTGAGCGCAATCGCATCCATGTGGGTGTGAGCCTCGATGGACCGGACTTCCTGCACGACCGTCACCGCCGGACCCGAACGGGGCTCGGCAGCCATGCGGCCACGATGCGGGGCATCGCCGCCCTGCAGCGGCGCGGCGTCCACTTCCAGGTGATCAGCGTGCTCACCGAGGAGGCGCTGCACCATCCCGAGGCGATGTTCCACTTCTTTGTGGACAACGGCATCCGGGATGTGGCCTTCAACATGGAGGAAACCGAGGGGGAGAACCTGCAATCCACCCTCAGCCGCCCGAACACCGAAGCGTTGTACACCCAATTCCTGCAGCGTTTTTGGGAGCTCTGGCAGGAGCGGCCCCAGGACATGCGGGTGCGGGAGTTCGAGGGTCTCTGCCATCTCGCCAGTAGCGAGAGCCGCATCGATCGCACCGACATGAACAATCCGTTTGCGATCGTGAACGTGGATGCGCGCGGCAATTTCTCCACCTTCGATCCCGAGTTGCTCTCGGTGCACACGGAGGAATACGGCGATTTCGTGCTCGGCCATGTGCAGCGCGACAGCCTCGCCTCGATCGTGGCCACCGAGAAGTTTCAGCGGATCCAGGCGGATCTGCGCTCCGGCATCGAGCGCTGCCGGGCCGAATGCGAGTACTTCGGGGTGTGCGGCGGCGGGGCCGGCAGCAACAAGTACTGGGAGCACGGCAGCTTCGACTGCAGCGAAACCCAGGCCTGCCGTTACCGCATCAAGCTCACCAGTGAGGTGGTGCTCGCCGGTTTGGAGTCGATGTTGGGCCTGCCCGCCTCCTGATCTTGCCGGCCCCACCTTCATCCTTTGGTCACACTCAGGCTGAAACTCGATCAGGCACCATTCACTTCGTATTTGTGAGCCTCAGCCTTGATCAACTCAAGCAACAATGCGGAAACCGTCATTTCTTGATCATGGGCTAGGAGCTTTAATTTTCTGCTCAGGGTTCGAGAAATGGACACGGAGAGGCGCATCTGCTCCGTTGAACGCGATTCCTGACGGCTGCTCTTGGTGGCGGTGAAGGTTTTGCCCGTTAACGGGGTGCCGCTCATCACGGCCGTGCCGTTGAGGTTGATCTGGTGATGATCGTTGTCTGAGGAGGCCGAGCTGGCGGGATTCAGGTCGGGCAGGCGGGCGGAGAAGATTTCACCCTCACCACCAAGGGTGTCGGCGCTTCTGTCGCTGTTGCCGGAATCGTCTGCGGAGGAAGGTGCGGGAGTGTCGAGGTCGATGGCTTGTCCAGCGTGCCGACGGCTGCCACCGGTCTGGAGGAGGAGGTCGAAGAAGGAGGAGGAAGCGGGCATGAGATGTGCCGGAGGCTCGATGAATTAACCGTAAAACTGCATCAGATATGCCTCCTAAGAATTTGCTGAGAAAAGAGCGTGAGAACCCTTTGGGGTTCTGATGAAGTGAGTGATTAATGGCTTGAGCAAGCCGCCGCGATTGGGTTTAGCCCTTTTTTGTTGGCGTAGGAGACATGTTTTGTAGGCGTTGGCTGGTGCTGCTTTCCTCGGCGCCAGTGAGCCAGGATGGAGCGGATGAGCGGCAGAGCAGGTTGGCGTGCGATGTCAGCGAATCCCGCCAGAAGTTGGGTTGATTTCTTTGTCTTGCCCCGCGCGACACCCGGTCGAATCGGCGCCGTAGAGGCTGGTGCCGAAATAATCGCCTCTGCGTGGTGAAGATTTCAGATCAATGCCAGGTTGGCGAGGGATCCAGAGAAGCCGGTGATTTCGACGATGGCGTCGTTGGTGGCGGAGAAGCCAGCGGTGGCATCGTTGATGGCGAGGAAGGTGCGGGGGCCTGCGGTATCGGCAAAGGAGAAGGTGGCAGCCCGGTTGGCGGCAAAGGCGGTGGCGGTCAAGAGCGTGGAGATGCCGGTGAGATCAAAGGTGCTGACGGCACCGAGTTCCTTGAGGTTGGTGGCACTCACTGCGGTGGGAGCATCCAGTTTGTCGGTGCCAATGGCGAAGTCGGTGATGCGATCGTAATTGGCGAGATTTGAGTTGGCGAGGGAGGCAAAGACGAAGGTGTCGGCGCCAGCGCCGCCAGTGAGAATGTCCTTGGCATTGGTGGCGGCGAGGGTGTTGGCCTTGGCATCGCCGATCACCTGGTTGGCGGGCAGTGCGGTAGCGGCGGTGGTGGCTGCCAGGTTGCCGGTCAGCAGGTATTCACCGAGGCTGCCGTAATCGCTGTAGCCGTTGCTGAGGGGATTGCCATAGCCCACGCCATCCACCTTGAGGAAGTAGGTACCGGCGTTCAGGTTGAGGTTGAAGCTGGCGGTGAGGTTGTCGAGGGGATTGCTGCTGGCGATGAGGGTGCCATCGGCGGCGTAGAGGGTGGCGGCGATGTCGAGGTTTGGGCTACGTCCGGCCAGGAGGGTGCTGGTGTAGTTGCCGAAGCCGTCATTGGTCCAGGCTTGGCAGGCATTGTTGATGGAGAGGCTGACGTTGCCGGTGCCTGTGGTGAAGCTGAACCAGTCGGTGTCTCCGCGGGTTTCGATGATGCCGAACTGGTTGAGGCTGGTGCCGCTGAGAACCTTGGCGGTGGCGGCGCTGTTGCCGAAATCATCGGCGCGGTACCCGGCGCCGTTGGTGCTGCTGCTGATTTTGGCCAGATCATCCTGAGTGTTGTTGGCACCGTTATATTCGCCCTGGCTCCATTGGGTCACGTTCTTGTAATAGCCCACACCCATGATGGAAGCCCAGCCGGTGGAACCGGAGCCCTGGCCCCCGAAGTAGGAGGCGTTGGAGGTGCCATCGTGCAGAAGGCCGAGGGTATGGCCGACCTCATGGCTGATCGCTTCTGCGGTGTATTTCTCATTGTTGCCGAGACTTTTCGAGAACACGAAGGCGGGGCCAAAGGCGGCATTGCCAAAGGTGTTGACGAAGGCGACGCCACCGGCTGCGCTGCCGTACCAATCGCTGGAGCTTCCTCCAATCGCTGCCCGTATGCCCCATTGGTTGTCCCGGCCACCGGTGTTGTTCAGGGCATCGGCGCCGAGATCCTGGGTGGTGACATCGATGCCAAAAGGAGCAAAGTCCTCAGCAACGCGTTGCCAGATGAACTGAATGCGCTCCAGCTCGGCATTGCTGAAGACATTGACATTGCCGTCGAAGTCGAAGGCGGTGGTATTGATCGCTGCCCGTCCGCTTTGTGTGTTCCAGACCGTGCCGGCTGTGGTGTGGCCATTGAAATCCAGGTAGATCGTTTTGGTGGCCGTTGGGTTGCTGTGCAGGAAGAAGGTGCGGCCCAGATCGACGGTGCTGCCGACTGGGTTAGCGCTGCCGCCGGTCACCGTGCCAGTGGCGATGGTGCCAGCGTTGGCGGTGGTGATTTGACCCTCAAGCGTCCCGGTCTGGTTGCCGGGCAGGAGTCCCTCCTGGCAGATGCGGCAATGACAGATGGACCCGGTGGCATCGGAGCTTTCAGGGGTGTTGAAGGCCGTCGCGGCCTGGCTGAGGGGATCGGAGGCGGAGAGGAGGCCGGTGGCGATTGCATCAGCCAGCGGAGCAGTGTCGGCTAGCGGAGCCCCATCGGTGCTCGGAGCCGCGGCTGGGGTCACGACGTTGTGGATGGCCTGGGTGGCGGTGCTGAAGGGAGTGCTGCCCCGTTGGTTGGTTGAACCGCCCTCGACGGTGGTGCCCTCGAAGCTGCGGCCGACGAAGGTTTGGCCGCTGGTGGCGTTGCTGTCGATGGCGCCGGCTTCTGCTGCGGTGTTAGGGGCCGCGGTCTCCAGGGTGATCGCCTCGCCAGCGTGCCGACGGCTGCCAGCGGTGTGGAGGAGGAGGTCGAAGAGAGAGGTGGAAGCGGGCATGAGATGTGGTGGAAGCTCGATGAATTAACCGTAAAACTGCATCAGATATGCCTCCTAAGAATTTGCTGAGAGAAGAGAGTGAGAAGTCTTTGTGCTTCTGATGAAGTGAGTGATTATTGGCTGGACAAAGCCTCTGCAACTGGTTTTTGCCCTTTTTTGTTGGTGTAGAAAACATGTTTTGTAGGCGTTGGTCAGCGCTGCTTTTGTTTGCGCCAGTGAGCCAAGACGGAGCGGATGGGGGGCAGGGCATGGGGGCGTGCGATGTCATCGATTCACGCCAGAATTTGGCTCGAATTCTTTGTGTTGATCTCTACTTGCCCCGGCTGATCGGCGCGCTGGCCTCGGCGCGGCGCTGGGCGGGGAAGGATGATCGGGGTCGGTGTTGGCCGCTCTGCGGCCAGGGAGACCATTCATGCTGTCCGTTCTCCAAGCCCTCACCCGCCAGCTGGAGGAAGCCCTGGAGCGGTCCTTCCCCGAGGCGGCTCTAGCGGCCCGGGCCAACGGTGCCGGCCTGGATCCCCAGTTGGCCCCGGCCAGCAAGCCGGAATTCGGCGACTTTCAGGCCAATGGAGCCCTGGCCCTGGCCCGGCCCCTGCAACAGCCGCCGCGGGCGGTGGCGACGGCGATCGTGGACCAGCTGGCCGCCGATCCGGCCTTCACGGCCCTCTGCCTCCCACCCCAGATTGCGGGGCCGGGCTTCATCAACTTCACCCTGCGGCCGGAGGCCCTGGTGGCCGAGGTGGCGCTACGGCTGGCGGATCCCCGGCTGGGGGTGCCCATGGCGGCGGCTGCGCCCGGCATCGAGGCGGCCTCTCCGTTAGGGGAGCCGGTGATCGTGGACTTCTCCAGCCCCAACATCGCCAAGGAGATGCACGTGGGGCACCTGCGCTCCACGATCATTGGCGACTGTTTGGCGCGGGTGCTGGAGTTCCGCGGCCATCCGGTGCTGCGGCTCAACCATGTGGGCGACTGGGGCACCCAGTTCGGCATGCTGATCACCCATCTCAAGCAGGTGGCGCCCGAGGCCCTCACCACCGCCGATGCGGTGGACCTGGGCGATCTGGTCGCCTTCTACCGCCAGGCCAAGCAACGCTTCGACGAGGACGGGGCGTTTCAGACCACCGCCCGCGAGGAAGTGGTGAAGCTGCAGGGCGGAGATCCGGTGTCGCTCAAGGCCTGGGGGATGCTCTGCGATCAGAGCCGCCGCGAGTTCCAGAAGATCTACGACCGCCTCGACATCCGTTTGAGCGAACGGGGGGAATCCTTTTACAACCCCTACCTACCCGCCGTGGTGGCCGACCTGGAGGCCACCGGCCTGCTGGTGGTCGATGAGGGTGCCGGTTGCGTGTTTCTTGAGGGGGTGAGCGGCAAGGAGGGCAAGCCCCTGCCGGTGATCGTGCAAAAGAGCGACGGCGGCTTCAACTACGCCACCACCGACCTGGCCGCGATCCGCTACCGCTTCGCCGCAGCGCCCGCCGGCGATGGGGTCCGGCGCGTCATTTACGTGACCGACGCCGGCCAGGCCAGCCACTTCGCCGGGGTGTTCCAGGTGGCGCGGCGGGCCGGCTGGATTCCCGAGGGGGGCCGGCTGGAGCATGTGCCCTTCGGGCTGGTGCAGGGGGAGGACGGCAAGAAGCTCAAGACCCGCGCCGGCGACACCGTGCGCCTCAAGGATCTGCTCGATGAGGCGGTGGAGCGTTCCGAGGCCGACCTGCGCCGCCGCCTGGCGGAGGAAGACCGCCATGAAGATGAGGCCTTCATCCGCCATGTGGCCACCACCGTGGGGTTGGCGGCCGTGAAGTACGCCGACCTCAGCCAGAACCGCACCACCAACTACCAGTTCAGCTTTGACCGGATGCTGGCCCTGCAGGGCAACACGGCGCCCTATCTGCTCTATGCCGTGGTGCGCATCGTCGGCATCGCCCGCAAGGGGGGGGATGGGCCAAACACCGGGACATCTGATGAGATCACCGGCATGTTCTCGACCCCCGAGCAGTCGCTCCAGTTCAGCGAACCCCAGGAGTGGGCCCTGGTGCGCCACCTGCTGGGCTTCGATGGGGTGATCGCCGAGGTGGAGGAGGAACTGCTTCCGAACCGGCTCTGCACCTATCTCTTTGAGCTCAGCCAGGTGTTCAACCGTTTCTACGACCAGGTTCCGGTGCTCAAGGCCCCACCGGAGGCGCGGGGCTCGCGGTTGGCGTTGTGTCGGTTGACTGCCGACACCCTGAAGTTGGGGCTCGGCCTGCTGGGGATTCCCACCCTGGAGCGGATGTAGGAACGCCTCAGGGTGGGATCGGCAGGGTTTCACCGCCTGGGGTCGTGAAGCCTGGCCCCGCTGCCTGGATCACTCGTCTCAGGCGTTGCGCAGGGTCTGAACGCCTCGGCCGATGGGCACTCACCGGCAGCACCACTGAAGGCCGCGCCTTAGCGTCGGGAGATGGATCGATCCGCTGCACCCCAGGCGGCCTCGCCGGCCCCGCGGGCTTCCGAAACTGATTCGGCCCCAGCCTGGTCGGGGCTGCCATCGGAGAGATTCGCCCCCATGGCCGCTCCCCCGCCGGCTCGCCCCGAGGTGGAGAGCCTCCAGGCCTACAGCGCTCCCCTTGAGGGGCGCCGGGGCCTGTTGCGGCTCGACTTCAACGAGAACACGGTGGGTCCGAGTCCGAAGGTGGTCGAGGCGATCCGCGCCATCCCGGCCGACCAGTACGCCATTTATCCCGAATACGACGGCCTGCGGCAGGCTGTGCTGGCCGCGCTGGCGGCAGCGCCAGGAACCATCGCCATCGAGCAGGTGGGCCTGTTCAACGGCGTCGATGCCGCTATCCATGCGTTGTTCCAGGCCTATGGGGCGCCCGGTGATCGCCTGCTCACCACCAGTCCCACCTTCGGCTACTACACCCCCTGCGCCCGCATGCAGGGCATGGCGATCGAGGCGATCCCCTACCGGTTGCCCGATTTCGCCTTCCCATTCGAGGAGATGCTGGCGGCCCTCTGCGGCCCCCCATCCGGAGCCGCAGAGGGCTGGTGCCCGCCCCGCCTGCTGCTGCTCTGCAACCCCAACAATCCCACCGGCACCCGCCTGGCGCCGGAAACGGTGCTTGCCCTGGCCGCCGCCGCGCCTAAAACCCTGGTGGTGGTGGATGAGCTTTATGAGGCCTTCACCGGGGACAGCGTGCTGCCCCTGCTGTTGGGCGCCGGGGGGCATGATCCCGAGGGGCAGAAACCGGGAATCGCAGCGGCAACGGCCGCCGGTGCAGATGCCGCCCCAGAAACGGCCGCCCTCGCCACCGCTGCCGGGGCCGACCCATTCGCCGCCTGTCCCAACCTGCTGGTGCTGCGCTCCCTCTCCAAGACCGCTGGCATCGCCGGCCTGCGGATCGGTTTTGCGATCGGCGCGGCGGCCGTGGTGGATCGGGTCAGTCGGGTCACTGGTCCCTATGACATCAACAGCTTTGCGGTGACCGCGGCGTTCGCGGCCTTGGCGGATCAGGCCTATGTGGATGCCTATGTGGCCGAGGTGCTGGCGGCCCGCCAGTGGCTGGTGGAGCGGTTGGTGGCGGCGGGAGTGCGCCACCACGTGGATGGGGGCAACTACCTGCTGATCTGGCCGAAGCGGCCCGCCGCCGAGGTGGATCAGGCCCTGCGGGAGGCCGGGATTCTGGTGCGCTCGATGGCCGGCAAGCCCCTGATCGATGGCTCCCTGCGGGTGAGCTTGGGAACCCGGGAGCAGATGGAGCGTTTCTGGGGGGCCTTTGAAATCTGCGATGCCAGCCCCGGCTGAGGGGCCGGCGCGTTTAGTTGCTTGGGGTCGTGGATCAGATGGGCCTGATTCGTGCGGCGCAGCATCCAGATCGAGAGGCCGAAGGTGACCAGCGTCACGGTGTAGGAGAAGGCGTAGACCTTGTCGATGAAGGTGAGATAAGGGAGAGGAGGCAGCGTGTTCTTGTAGCCCTGGTCATCACCACAGCCAGGGGTTGGAACATGTTCCAGAGGGAGGCCCAGGTGGAGGTGCGGTCGATTGATTCGAAGGCAATCTGGCTGGAGGTGCTGCTGGCCCGGTTTTGATCCCCGAGGCCAGTTGCTGATCCTCGCCCTGAGCCGCCGGCTGGATCTCGACCGTTGGTTGCCGGCCTTCCTGCGGGGCTGATGGCTCAGCGCAACAGTTCGATCACGGTGCCATCAGCAACCGGTGGCACCACCGTGATGCCGCCGCCGGACCGTCGCACCGTGGTGCCGGCCATCGCCTCGAGAAAGGGCTGGGCGGAGCTCAGATCGCAGCTGGGGGTGGGCCCGCCGCCGCGGTACTGAACCGGGATCACCCGGCGGGCCTGCAGTTGGCGCACCACTGCCGCCGCCTCCTTGCCGTCGTACACCTTGGCGCCGCCGCCAACGCCGATGATCAGCACATCCGGGCGCCCTAGCAACACGGCGTCGTCCGGAGCCACCGGGCCGGCGGTGCCCCCCAGGTGGGCGATCTCCAGGCCACCTTGGCGCCAGCGCCAGAGGGTGGAGGGCCCGAAGCGCTTGCCGCCAACCCGGTCGTGGGGGACGCTGATGCCCTCGATGGCCAGGCCCGCCACCCGGTAGGAGCCCGGCTTCACCAGGAACCGGCCCGAGGCCACCGCGGCCCCCTCATCCTTGAGCTGACTGCTGGCCAGGATCACATCGGCGCTCACCCGCGGTTCGGCCAGGCCGGCGGCACATCCCACCGCCTGGAAGGGATTGAGCAGCACCCGGGCGCCGCCTCCGCTGATCATCAGGGCGCTGTGGCCGTAGCTGGTGATGGTGACGCCACTGCCCCCAGCCCGGGCCGGTGCCGCCAGCGGTAGGAGCAGGCTGAGGGGCACGGCCGCCGCCATCAGCGCGGAAGTCCATCTCCAGGGGCTCCCCTGGGCTGGCGGTAGGGGCTCCCTGCGGACGACGGCACGGACTAAGGCACCGGCAGAGGGGGCTCCGGCAGAGGCGGCACGGGTAGAGGCGGCGAAAGCCATGGGCAGGCATGGGCCCCCAAGAGCCCCGGCAGTGGCGCGAAACTAGCAGCGCTGCAAGGGTTCACCGCCGCGCTGGGGACTGTCCGGAAAGATGACGCCCCTGGCCCCGCTGGGGAGCCTCAGGGCTGCCGGTCGGCCGCGAGCTCGAGAAAGTTGGCCAGGAGCTGGTGGCCGTGCTGGGTGAGCACGCTCTCGGGGTGAAACTGCACGCCCTGCAGATGGGGATGGTCCCGGTGGGCCAGGCCCATGATCGTGCCGTCCTCCAGCCAGGCCGTGACCTCCAGGCAATCGGGCAGGCTCTCCCGTTCGGCGATCAGGCTGTGGTAACGGGTGGCGGTGAGGGGATCGGGCAGCCCGCGGAACACCCCGCGGCCGCCGTGGTGAACCGGTGAGGTCTTGCCGTGCATCAGTTCGCGGGCCCGCACCACCTTGCCGCCGAACACCTGGGCGAGGCACTGGTGCCCGAGGCAGACCCCCAGGATCGGCACCGTGGGCCCCAGCTGCCGCAGCACCTCCAGGCACACCCCCGCCTGGTCCGGATCGCCGGGGCCCGGAGAGATCAGGATCGCCGCCGGCTCCAGAGCCCGGATCTGGTCCACATCCAGAGCGTCATTGCGTTCCACCCGCAGGTCGGCGGCGAGGGGATGGTCTGCGGCCAGCTCGCCCAGGTACTGCACCAGGTTGAAGGTGAAGCTGTCGTAGTTGTCGAGAACCAGGAACATGGGGCAGGAGCAGGGGCCGGCCGCCGACGGTGAGCTCAGAAGCCCAGCCGGGTCAGCAGGGGGGGCACCAGCAGGAGCAGGGCCACCATCATGGAGGAGAGGGCTGCCACCAACACGGCGGCGGCGGCGCAGTCCTTGGCGATGCGGGCCAGGGGATGGAATTGGCGGCCAATGGCCAGGTCCACCACGGCCTCGATGGCGGTGTTGAGCAGTTCGAGCACCAGCACGGCCGCCACGGTGAGCACCAGCACCGCCAGCCGATCCAGGCTGAGCCGCAACCACAGACCCAGCAGGAACACAAAGGCTCCGGTGATCACATGGATGCGGAAATTGCGCTGGCTGGCGACGCCGTAGGCGAGGCCCTGGGCGGCGTAGCGGAAGCTGGTGGGCAGGTCTCCGGCCACTTTCCAGGCCCCCGCCCGGATCCGGCGGCCCCTGCGATGCCCCTCGGACTCCAGCTTGCCTGGGCCGGTCCCATCCCGGAGGGTGGGTTGGGAGGGGTCAGGAACGAGCATGGCTGCGCGGTGACCGATCCCACAGAGGGCAAACCTTACTGCCCCTAACCGGCTCAGGCTCCGGCGATCAGGGCCTCCTGGCGGGACAGCATCGCGGCGAGGCTTTCCGCATCGGGATGGTCCCAGCCCAGCAGGTGCAGCAGCCCATGGCTGGCCAGGAACAGCAGCTCCGCCTCCAGGCTGGTGTCCGCCGCCGCGGCCTGGCGGGCGGCCGTCTCCAGGGAGATCACGATGTCGCCCAGCTCGAGGGGCTCGCCGCTGGGATCCAAGTCGCTGTTGGACTCGAGGGCAACGCTGGGCTCAAAGGCAAGGCTGGGCGCCAAGGCAACCCCGCGCTCAGCATCGAGACCCTCCCCCATCACCTCGTCCTCCCCGCCTTCCCCGCCTTCCCCGTCTTCCTCGTCTTCTTCTTCGTCTTCGTCCTCCTCTTCCTCGAGCTCCTCGAACTCCTCGAACTCCTCGCCCAAGCCGGCCGCCTCGACCAGGCCGGGGGGGAGCGGCAGGGGCTGGCCATCCTCCAGGCCGCTCTCTAGGGCGGCGAAGGAGAGCACGTCGGTGGGTTCGTTCCGCTGCCGCCAGGTGCTGTTCAGGGCCGCGATGCTCGCGTCATCGGTGAGCATCAAGCCGAGGCTGTAGGCCCCGGAGCGGAGGTCGGCGGGAAGTTCCGCGGCCAGCGCGGCCAGCCAGCCCACCAGCAGCTCCTGCCATTGCCCTTCGGCCCGGGCGGCGTCGGCGAGGGGGCCGGCCTCCCGGAGCAGGCCCGCCAGGCTGGCCGGCAGGGGATCGCCGTCGGTGGTCTCCAGCCGGAGGGCCAGGTCGAGCTCGGGCGCCGGCTCCCGCGGCGCCGCTCCGGTGGCGGTGGTGGGCGTCACTGGGGCAGGTTGGGCCGGCCCAGCCAGGCGATCAGCACCAGAAAGCCGGTCAGCCCAAGGGCGGTGAGGCCGAAGTGCAGCAGGCTCTGGCGGCCCTTGCGCACCATGTTGCGCATCGCCAGCTTGATGAAGCTGGACCCCTCCACCGGACTGCCGGCCCCCGCGGGCGGGCTCCCCGGCAGGGGCGGAGGGGAACCGGCGCCCTCGGTCTGGGGGGTGGCAGGGGGGCTCATCGAGGCTCGCTGGGCTGGAGGGGCCGCCGCCGTCGGCGGAACCCATGCTGTCACCAGGGGCGGGCGGGTGCGGCCCGGAGCTGGCTTCAGGCCTCCGGTTCCGCCCCCACCTCAACCCCCTGCCGCAGCAGGGCCTGGATGAAGGGATCGAGGTCGCCATCCATCACCCGTTGCACCTCGGTGGTTTCGTGCTGGGTGCGCAGATCCTTCACCATCTGGTACGGGTGGAACACGTAGTTGCGGATCTGGTTGCCCCAGGCCGCCTCCACGATGTCGCCGCGGATGTCGGAGATCTCGGCGGCCCGCTGCTCCTGGGCGATCACCAGCAGCTTGGCCATCAGCAGCGCCATGGCCTTTTCCTTGTTCTGGAGCTGGGAGCGCTCCTGGGTGCAGCGCACCGCCAGGCCCGTGGGGATGTGGAGGATGCGCACGGCCGTCTCCACCTTGTTCACGTTCTGGCCGCCGGCCCCGCCCGAGCGCGATGTGGTGACCTCCAGGTCCTTGTCGGGGATGTCGAGCTTCACCTCCTGATCCAGCATGGGCATCACTTCCACCCCCGCGAAGCTGGTCTGGCGCTTGTCGTTGGCATTGAAGGGGGAGATGCGCACCAGCCGGTGGGTGCCCTTCTCATTGCGCAGGTAGCCGTAGGCGTAGCGCCCCTCGATCTCGATCGTGCAGCTCTTAATCCCCGCCTCTTCGCCCTCGCTGAGCTCGTCCACGGTCACCTTCATGCCGTGGTCCTCGCCCCAGCGGGTGTACATGCGCATCAGCATCAGTGCCCAGTCCTGGGCGTCGGTGCCGCCGGCACCGGCATTGATGCTGAGCACCGCCCCTTCTTTGTCGTAGATGCCGCTGAGCAGCCGCTCCAGCTCCCAGCGGTCGAGATCACCCTTCAGGCCCTGCAGGGCGGTGTTGGATTCCTCGAGGAGGTCGGCGTCCGGTTCGAGGTCGTAGAGCTCCAGGGTGGCGCGCCCGTCCTCGATGGCGGCCTGCCAGCGGCTGAGCTGCTCGAGCTGGGCCTTCACCTCATCGAGCTGGCGCATTTTGGTCTGGGCCTGTCTCTGGTCGTCCCAGAAGTCGGGCTGGGAGGCCAGCTGCTCGAGATCCCGCTGGCGGGCGTTCAGGGCCGGTACGTCAAAGACAGTCCTGGGCATGGCCCAGGCGGTCGGTGAGTTCCGAGAGGTCGCGCTTGAAGTCGGTGAGGTCGAGCACCGGAGCCGGTTCAACGTGGTCTGACCGTACCAGCCGGGATCGATGGGGGCTGCAGGCTGGCGCCCAAGGCCCGGCGATGGTCTGTCGGGAGGGAGGTGTCCCACGCAACAACCCCGGATCGCGACGAACCGGATCGAGGAGTCGCGAATTAAAGTTTCTCCGAACCTCCTTAAGCCTGGAGATCGCAACGCCGGATGGCACAAGTACCCAGCCCTGGTCTCGAAGCCGGCGAAAATCAAGAGAAAGCGGGCGATAACGCGTCCCCGAAGGTGGAGATCTACACCTGGCGTTTCTGTCCCTTTTGCATTCGGGCCAAGGGTCTGCTGGATCGCAAGGGCGTGACCTACAACGAATATCTGATCGATGGCGATGAAACGGCCCGCCAGGCCATGAGCATCCGCGCCGACGGCCGCCGCACCCTGCCCCAGATCTTCATCAACGACCGCCCCATGGGTGGTTGCGACGACCTGATGGAGCTGGATCGCAACGGCTCGCTGAACCAGCTCCTCGGCATCGCGGCGTGAGCGCCAACGCCGTGGCCCGGCAGGACCACCTGTTTGTGATCGATCCGATCACTCGCCTCAACCCGGCCAAGGATTCGAGTGTGGCCCTGATCCAGGCCACCGAACGGGCGGGCCTGCAGCCCTGGGTGTGCACCCCGGCCGATCTCGCCGCGGTGGCCGATCCGGCCCCAGCGGAGGGGCTGGCCCCAGGGGCTGGTGGTGGCCATCGCGCCTGGGCCCGCGCCCAGCCCGTCAGCCTCGCCCCGATCCGCTGCGGCCCCGACGGTTGGGAGGTGCCCCAGCCCTGGTACAGCCTCGGCGAGCCGGTTCTGTTGCCGCTGGAGCATTTCCAGGCCGTGTGGATGCGGAAGGATCCACCGGTGGATGAGGCCTACCTCTATGCCACCCATCTGTTGGATCTGGCCGAGCGCCGCGGCGTGCGGGTGATCAACCGGCCGGCGGCCCTGCGCGCCTGGAACGAGAAGCTCGGCTCGCTCCGCTTCAGCCATCGCATGGCCCCCACCCTGGTGAGCAGCCGGGTGGATGCTTTGCAGGCCTTCACGGCCGAGCACGGCGAGGTGGTGCTCAAACCCCTCGGCGGCCGGGCCGGCCAGGGGGTGGTGTTCGCGGCGGCGGGCACGCCGGGGCTGCGGGCCCTGCTGGAGTTGGTGACCCAGATGGAGGCACTGCCGGTGATGGTGCAGGCCTTTCTGCCGGGGGTGAAGGCCGGCGATAAGCGCATTCTGCTGGTGGATGGCGAACCGCTCGGGGCGGTGAACCGGGTGCCGACGGGCGGCGAATTCCGCAGCAACCTGGCGGTGGGCGGGGCTCCGGAGGCCACCGGGCTGAGCGAGGCGGAACGGGAGATCTGCGCCGAGCTGGCGCCGGTGCTGCGCGCCGAGGGCCTCTTCTTCGTCGGCATCGATGTGATCGACGGCCGCCTCAGCGAGATCAATGTGACCAGCCCCACCGGGGTGCGGGAGGTGGAACGGCTCGGCGGGATCCCCCTGGCCGATCTCACGATCGCGCGGTTGCTGGCGCTCTGAGCCGGGATCTCAGCCGTTTGGGTTGGGAGGCGAGAGGCCAATCCCCCTCTCAGGTCGATCCGCTGGTGGGGGGAGGTTGGGACCTCCGGTGCGCTGTGTGCCGTTCGCTGCGGAATCCCCGGGCGATCAGAGCCCTGGATCGGCGCCCGCCCGCAGCGGCAGGTTCAGCTGGTGCTGCAGCACGCCGAGTTTGAGGGCCACTTCCTGCAGCTCCTTTTCGGCCCGGGAGCCGCGCACCAGGCCGGCTCCGGCCGTGAGCTCCAGCCGCTGGCCCCGCAGGGTGCCGCTGCGGATCGCCACCCGCAGGTCGGCATCGCCTTCGCTGTCGATCCAGCCGATCGGGGCGGCGTAGTGGCCACGCTCGAAGGGCTCGAGGCTGCGCAGCCAGGCCATC
>Ga0114973_10001922_pt1 | contig 15230 bp, 11 predicted proteins | sample M_140807_MF_Meta_FD_87025 | JGI IMG/M metagenome (GOLD analysis project Ga0114973, IMG submission 87025) | Freshwater microbial communities from Lake Montjoie, Canada to study carbon cycling - M_140807_MF_MetaG | ecosystem: Environmental > Aquatic > Freshwater > Lake | place: Lake Montjoie... | reverse complement strand
CTCAAACCACTGGCCGACAGCATCGGCATCACGGTGCAACTTTTGACGGGCCGCGACAAAGGGGCATCGCGCAAAGCCCTTTTGGCCGATCTGGCTGCGGGCCGGATCGATGTGCTGGTCGGCACGCATGCTTTGTTTCAGGATGATGTCGTGTTTGCCCGACTCGGCCTTGCCATTATCGACGAGCAGCACCGGTTCGGGGTGCATCAACGCCTCGCTTTGTCACGCAAGGGCGAGGCTGTCGATGTGCTGGTGATGACGGCCACGCCGATACCGCGCACTTTGGTGCTGACCTATTTCGGCGATATGGATGTGTCGGTGTTGCGCCAAAAGCCGCCCGGTCGCCAGAAAATCGATACCCGCGCCATCTCTCTGGACCGGCTCGCAGAGATCACCGAGGCGGTGGCGCGCGCTTTGGCGTCCGATCGCCAGGTCTACTGGATTTGCCCGCTGGTTTCCGAGAATGACGAACTGGATCTGACCGCGGTGGAAGAACGCTTTGCCGATCTTGCCACCCGTTTCGGCTCGCAAGTCGGGCTGTTACACGGGCAATTGAAACCCGCGCTGAAAGACGAGGCCATGCAGCAGTTTGCCTCGGGCCAGACCCGCTTGCTGGTGGCTACCTCTGTTATCGAAGTCGGCGTGGATGTGCCCAATGCCAGCGTGATGGTGATCGAACATGCCGAACGCTTCGGCCTGTCGCAATTGCACCAGTTGCGCGGGCGCATCGGGCGCGGTTCGGCCCAATCGACCTGTCTGTTGCTGCACAAGCGCGGCGGGGGTGAAACCGCCAAAGCCCGCATCGACATCATGAGGCAAAGCGAGGACGGCTTTCTGATCGCCGAAGAGGATTTGAAACTGCGCGGCGAAGGCGATGTGCTGGGCACGCGCCAATCCGGCATGCCCGGTTTCAAGTTCGCCTTGCCGGAAAAGCATGGCGAGCTTCTAGCCACGGCGCGCGACGATGCCAAGCTGATCCTGATCAAAGACCCTGCGCTTGAAACCCCGCGCGGGCAGGCTTTGCGCCATTTGCTCTATCTGTTCGAGCGTGACGCCGCGATCAAATTATTGCGGGCCGGTTAGGCTTGTTTGGGGTCTGGCGCAGCCAATGAGGCGACCGGCAGCATGACCTGATCGGGCTGGATCATTCCCGCCGACATGATCAGCTTGGCGGCATCCTCGGTCGACATATCGACTTCGATCACCTGGCTTTTGGGCAGATAGAAGTAAAAGCCGGTGGTGGGATTGGGCGTGCACGGCAAAAAGCACGAGATGTAATCATCCGTGCTGTTCAGCCCCGCCGACTTCAACCCTTTTGATACAGCCCCTTCGGGTGGCGTCGATATGAACACCAGAGACCACATGCCCTTGGCAGGATATTCGACCATACCGACTTTACGGAACGAGGATCCCTCCTCGTTGAACACCGTCATGAAAATCTGCTTCATGCTCTTGTAAAGACCGCGGATCACCGGCATGCGGCCGAGCACGGTTTCACTGACATCAAGCAAAGAGCGGCCGACCAGATTGGCGGTCAGAAATCCCAACAAAGTCAAACCCACCAGCGCCACCAGCAGGCCGAGGCCGGGCACTTCGAAATCGAAAACGCGGTCCGGCCAATAGGCAGTCGGCACCAAAGGTTTGACCAGTCCGTCAACCCATTTGATGAAGGACCAGGTGATATAGGCGGTAATCGCCAAAGGACCGGCGACAACCAGTCCTGTCAAAAAATAAGTCCGCAACCGCTGACCCGCAGTCAACCGCGCTACACGCGGCGGCGCCTGAAACAGCGGCGGGAGTGAGTTGGTCTCTTGATCCATGACGGGTCTTTATGTCCTAGGGTGAAAAATATTAGAAAAAAATCGGATGCCGTGGGGCGTGAACAAAACATGCGCCTATCTGAAACTGTCTATCATGAGCAAAATTCATTTTCAGTATGAAACATGACATTTTGAATAAATTGGGGCTTTGACGAGACATATTTTTTAAATCAAACCATTCTTAACGCAGACAATGCATTTGCATTACCATTAAGATCATTCTGGAGTTTTCACCAAGGCTGCAACACTCGAAGTTGAATCCACCCTGACGGACAGCTACCAAACCACTGTACCAGAAGCCATCCGTCGTGCCTTGCGGCTGGGAAAACGCGACAAGATACAATACACCATCCGGTCTTCCGGCGAAGTGGTGCTTTCGCGTGCAGACGATATTAGAGAGGCAGATCCGGTTCTTGGGCAATTCTTGGATTTCTTGGCCCACGACATAGCGGCCCATACCGAACGCTTGCAGGGATTGAACGCGGATTGGTTGAAACGGATCAACGCACTGGTCGACGGGGTTGATATTGACCTCGATGGCACTTTGTAGGCGGATGATGAATGAGAGGACCCAAACCGGTCCTCTGGTTATTCAGGGTTGGACGCTTTTTGCGCACCCCCTCTTTCTGGATCAGGTCGACACACTCATTCTCCAAGTTCAAGCCTTGAGAGACAAGGATCCATCAGGTTTTATAAAGAGAAATGCGACCAAGAGACTGGCAGCGATCATCAAATTGACTATCGATATTGTTGCTCAAGACCCGACAAGGCCGGAATATCGGCAAGGCAATACGTTGGGAGATGACCACAAGCATTGGTTTCGGGCAAATTTTTTTCAGCAATATCGTCTGTTTTTCCGCTTCCACACACCAAGCCAAATGATCGTTCTGGCTTGGGTCAATGATGATGAGACAAAGAGAGCCTATGAGAGCGAGGTTGACGCCTATCTCGTGTTCAAAAAAATGTTGGCAAGCGGTCATCCGCCGAATGATTGGGATCAGCTATTGACCGAAACGAAACACCAACACGCACGATTGAAATCAATATCCGGTGCGCTGGAACTCAACAAGACAGATCGATAAACCAAACGTCTGTCAGCCCCACCCTCACTCCACCGTCACGGATTTCGCCAGATTGCGCGGTTGGTCGACATCGGTTCCCAAGGCGATGGCCGCGTAATAGCTCAGAAATTGCACGGGGATGGCGTAGACAATCGGGGCGAAGTTGGCGGGCATGGATTGCATCGGGATGGTGGCGGCCACGTCGATGGATGAGTCACGCGCTGCATTGTCGTCCGAAATCAGAATGATCCGGCCACCACGCGCTGCAACTTCATGCATGTTTGAAATGGTCTTTTCGAAAATCGCGTCGCGGGGTGCGATCACGATGACCGGCATGTCCTCGTCGATCAGTGCAATCGGGCCGTGCTTCAATTCCCCTGCCGCATAGCCTTCGGCGTGGATGTAGGACAGTTCCTTCAGCTTCAAAGCGCCTTCCATCGCCATCGGATAGCTGGTGCCACGGCCCAAAAACAGCACGTCTTTGACCTTGGACATGTCATAGGCGACCTTCTCAATCTGCTTGGCCTGTTTGAGTGCGGTGGCCATCAGACCGGGGACGGCGATCAGTTCGGTCACCAGTGCTTTTTCTTCGTCAACCGACAGCGTGCCGCGGGCGCGGCCTGCGGCGATGGCCAGACAGGCCAGCACAGTCATCTGGCAAGTAAAGGCCTTGGTTGAAGCCACGCCGATTTCGGGACCGGCCAAAGTCGGGGCGACAAAATCGCTTTCGCGGGCAATGGTCGAAGTCGGCACATTGACGACCGACAACACCGTTTGGCCGCAGGATTTGGAATAGCGCAAACCAGCCAGCGTATCGGCAGTTTCACCCGATTGTGAAATGAAGATCGACAGACCGTTTTTGGACAACGGCGCTTCACGATATCTGAATTCCGACGCAATATCGATATCGACAGCCATGCGGGCAAAACGCTCGAACCAGTATTTGGCCACAAAACCGGCATAATAGGCCGTGCCGCAGGCCGCGACAGTCAGCCGGTCAATCGAGGACCAGTCGATCTGCGTATCGAGCGGCAGACGGACACTGAGTTGCCCCATGTCGATATAATGGGCCAGTGTGCGACCCACCACTTCGGGCTGTTCATGGATTTCTTTGGCCATATAATGGCGGTGATTGCCCTTGTCGACAGACATCATACCCGCCGTCGAACGGATAATCGGACGGGACACAGGCACATTGTGGCTGTCGTAAATCGTGACAGACTGGCGCGTCAAAACCGCCCAATCGCCGTCATCGAGATAGGTGATCTGGTCGGTGAACGGAGCCAATGCCAGAGCATCCGAGCCCAGATACATTTCGCCCTCGCCATAACCGATGGCGAGCGGTGCGCCTTGGCGGGCGGCGATCATCAAATCGGGTGCGCCGTCGAAAATAAAGCCGAGCGCAAACGCGCCGCGCAACAAAGGCAGGGTTTCGCTGACCGCCTTTTGCGGATCATTGGTGCGACGCAAAGCCCGCGTCACCAGATGGGCTACAACTTCGGTATCGGTTTCGGTTTCGAACACGATGCCGTCGGCCTCGAGCTCGTCGCGCAATTCACGGAAGTTCTCGATAATGCCGTTATGGACTACAGCCAGACGGTCGGTGGCATGGGGATGGGCATTGCGCTCGACGGGGCGGCCATGGGTCGCCCAACGGGTATGGCCGATGCCGATCAGCCCGTGCAACGGTTCCTGCTTCAATCTGTCGGCCAGATTGCGCAATTTGCCTTCGGCGCGGCGGCGGTGCAGATGCCCCTCCTCCAGCGTCGCGATGCCGGCGGAATCATAGCCGCGATATTCGAGCCGCTTCAGGGCCTCGACCAATAAGGGGGCGACTTCCTGTGTCCCCAAAATGCCAACGATTCCGCACATAGCAACCTCATTTCCGGTCAGATGCCCTGTGGTGGGGGGCAACAGCAACAAAAGCAAATCAACTTAGTTATCAACGCGTAACAGCATGAAACAATTGCTGCAATCCATTGATATAAATCATTTTTTACTGGATAGCCTTTGCCGCAATCCTGCCGCTCCACCGGTCTTGTTGACCTGCCTGCCCCGCGCCAGAGCCAGCGCATCGTCCGGAACATCTTCGGTAATCACCGATCCGGTGGCCACATACGCCCCCTCGCCGATGGTCACGGGTGCAATCAGAGCCGAATTCGAGCCTATAAAGGCATGGGCGCCGATGGTGGTTCGGTGTTTGGCAAAGCCGTCATAATTGCAAGTGATGGTGCCAGCCCCGATGTTGGATTGGCTGCCGACGGTGGTATCACCCAGATAGGTCAGATGATTGACCTTGACGCCTTCGGCAAGCTTCGCATTTTTCAATTCGACGAAATTACCGATCCGCACATGGCTTGCCAGATCCGAACCCGGCCGTAATCGGGCATAGGGCCCGACTACACTGTCAGGACCAATCGTGGCCCCCTCCAAATGGGAAAAGGCTTTGATGGTCACGCCATCAGACAGATTCACCCCGACATCAAACACACAATGCGGCTCGATCAGAACATCGCGCCCCAACACTGTGTCATGGCTCAAAGTCACGCTGGCGGGATCAATCATAGTCACGCCTGCCAGCATGGCCTGTGCGCGCAAACGATGTTGCATCAGCTGTTCAGCCTGCGAGAGCTGCAAACGGTCATTGACACCCATGACCTCCTGCTGGTCGGCCAAGGCATAGGTGACCTTCAAACCGCGTTCGGCGGCCAGTGCAATGCAATCGGTCAGGTAGAATTCCTTTTGCGCATTCTGGTTGGAAACCGATTCCAGAATGGCGAGCGCCTGCTTGCCGTCAAAAGCCATCAGACCTGCATTGCACAGCGTCACCCGACGCTCCGCATCGCTGGCATCCTTGTGTTCGCGGATGGCTTTCAACGTATCACCTTCCAGCAACAAGCGGCCATAGCCTGCCGGATCGGCGGCATCAAAACCCAAAGCGGCCACGCTGGCCCCTTCGCAGATTTTGGCGCGCAGGGCCTGATAGGTCGAAGCCTGCACCAGTGGCGTATCGGCAAACACCACCAGCACATCATCAAAACCTTCGCCGAGCTGGTCTCTGGCCGTCAGACAGGCATGGGCGGTGCCAAGACGCTCGTTTTGCACAACAATTTCGGCATCAGGGCGCAGCCGTATGGCCTCGTCGCTGACATCCGGCCGGCCTGGCCCCACCACCACAACAACCTTATCGGCTCCTGCTTCGCTCACCCCGCTGAGCACATGGCCCAACATCGACAGTCCGGCAATCCGGTGAAGCACTTTGGGTGTATTCGAGCGCATCCGCGTGCCCTCGCCAGCCGCGAGAATTATGGTCAGGCACCGTCTGGATGGGGAGGTGGCGGCAGTCTGCGCGGGGCGTGAAGATGGCATGGAGGGAATCTGGCTCCTGTAATTCTGACACACTTGTTCAATAGCAAGAGTATTAAGACATTCTCAACGGGATGATCCATCACAAAAACCGCGAGGGCTTTAACGATGATCTGCAAGATTTGTCGCATCTTGCTGCAACTGTGATAAGTAGTCGAAACTGCTGTCGTTTTTGATGAAATCCCTATCGAATATCGGTTTTTCCTGATGCCAACGCAACCTGATCTGAACAATACCCATAACAAAGCACCCACCCGCCGCAGCGTGATTGGGGGGATGGCAGGAATTGGTACAGGATTGGCTTTAGTCAACGCAAGCCCGTTGCAGGCGCAGGAGCAAACCCTGTTTCAACAATCACTCGCCGTGTTGTTGGGCGATGGCCGCAAATTTGCGGCGGGCAATGTGCTGGAACTGGCCCGCGTGCTGTCCAAACGTCCTTATCAGGGTCCGGTCAGCCCGCTTCCCGAGGTCTTCGCCAATCTTGATGCCGATGGCTACGCGCAGATCAAGGCGCTTCCGAGTACCTTTTTATGGGAGAAGGAAGGACGCGGTTTCACCATCGAACCTCTGCATCGCGGCTTTGCCTTCCAGGCACCAACGGCTTTGTTTGTTATCGAAGACGGCCTGATCCGCCGCATTGCCTATGAGCGCGACCGGTTCGATTTCGGCAAGCTGAACGTGCCCGAAACCCTTCCCAACTTGGGCTTTTCCGGTTTCCGCATGTTTGGCGATGCGAAAGACGGGCCTATGCGCGAAGTCGCGATCTTCCAGGGCGCAACCTTCTACCGTTCAGCGGCCCGCAATCAGGTGATCGGGGCCACAGCGCGTGGTCTGATCATGAAACTGGGCGATCAAAAGGGTGAGGAATTCCCAGCTTTCCGCGCCTTCTGGATGGAAAAACCAAGTCCCGCATCCGATACAATCATCATCCATGCCCTGCTGGATTCGGAAAGCGTGACAGGCGCCTATCGTTTCACAATCAAAAGCGGCGAAGTCACCATTATCGACACGGAAATGACTCTGATCCCGCGTGTGCCTGTCGATAATTACGGCATTGCCGGGATGACAGCGACTTATTATTTCGGCCCCAATTCGCGCCGCAACATTGAAGACGTCCGCGCCTCTGCCTATGAAGCCGGCGGGTTGCAGATCAAAAACGGCAATGAGGAATGGGTCTGGAGGCCACTCAATAATCCGCAAGCCTTGCAGATTTCGGTCTTTGTCGACCCCTCGCCGCGCGGTTTCGGGCTTTTGCAGCGCGACCGCGATTTTGCATCGTTTCTGGATGACGAACAGGCCTTTGAAAAGCGCCCGACCATCTGGAACGAGCCGATCGGCGAATGGTCGGCAGGATCGGTGCAGTTGACTGAAATTCCGTCCGATAATGATGTGAATGACAATATCGTGGCCTATTGGCGGCCCAAACAGCCGCTTGTGCCCGATCAGGAGCAATCCTTTGTCTATCGCCAATTCTGGTGCTGGCAACCGCCCGAACGACCGCCGCTGGCCATTGTCTGCGGAACACGCATCGGCAAAGCGAGTGGCAAGAAAAGACGGTTCGTGGTGGAATTCAATGACGACCGTTTCAAACTGCTCGACGAGCTATCGGCCATCAAGCCGGTACTTTCCAGCTCGATTGGGACATTGAGCCGAATAAAGGTTACTTTTTATCCCGAACGTCGCCTCTGCCGGGTTAGCTTCGACCTTGATCCGGGCAATGATACCATGTCCGAATTGCGCTTATTGCTGACCAGAAACGACAAGCCGACATCGGAAACTTGGCTCTATCGCTGGACGGCGTGAGAATACACATGACCCAAACAACTGTTGATACCAAACCAGCCACAGCCGCAACAAAGCCTGCATTGCCTCCGGAAAGTCCGTTGCCGATGCCTTCACAGGCCCTGTCGCGCTTTGACACCACTCAACGCCGCACCCAGTTTAAACGTCATGCCAGACCGGTCCTGAGCCGTTTGTTCGTGTTCGGCAGTGGGCTGCTGCTGACGGGTTATGGTGCCTATGAAATGTACGGCGTGGTTTCGGTGTCTTCCGTCACCATTCTGCAATGGCTGCTGGTGGGGCTGTTTACGATCAATTTTTCTTGGATCGCGCTGGCTTTTACCTCTTCTGTCTTGGGGTTCGGCGCTTTGCTGGGCAAGCCGAAGCCGCAAATCACGCCTACCAGTTTGAAAGCCAAAACCGCGCTGGTGATGCCCGTTTACAACGAAGCTCCCTCGCGTATTTTTGCAGCCTTGCAGGCGATGATCGAGGATGTCGAGAGTACGGGTCTTCTCGGGCATTTCGACGTCTTTGTGCTCTCCGATACCACCGATCCCGATTTATGGGTGGCCGAGGAACGGACTTTTCTTGCCATTCGGTCGCAATTACCTCAGGTCAATCTGTATTACCGCCACCGCCCCAAAAATATCGGCCGCAAATCCGGCAATATCGAGGATTTCGTGACCCGCTGGGGAGGTGCTTATGATCATATGCTGGTGCTCGATGCCGACAGTGTGATGACTGGTCATTGCATTACCTCGCTGACAGCGGCAATGGAGGCCGATCCCGATGCCGGCATCATCCAGAGCCTGCCGCTTGTCACCAACCGCAACACGCTGTTTGCCCGTTTGCAGCAATTTGCCGCCCGCATCTATGGCCCCGTCATTGCCACGGGTCTGGCGATCTGGTCTGGCCGCGAGGGCAATTATTGGGGTCATAACGCGATTATCCGCGTCAAAGCCTTTGCCGATCATGCCGGACTGCCCACTTTGTCAGGCAAGCCGCCATTTGGCGGGCATATCCTCAGCCATGATTTTGTCGAAGCAGCGCTGATCCGTCGTGCGGGCTGGTCGGTCTATATGCTGCCGCATCTGACAGGCAGTTACGAGGAAAGCCCTCCCTCGCTGATCGATCTGTCCGTGCGCGACCGTCGCTGGTGTCAGGGCAATTTGCAGCATTTACGGGTCATCGGGGCCAAAGGTCTGACATGGTCGACCCGCCAGCATTTTGCGACCGGCGTCATGGCCTATATGGCCTCGCCGTTCTGGCTGGCGCAATTATTGGTCGGTATGGTGCTGGTGCTGCAAACCTTTTGGGTTCGGCCCGAATATTTCACCCAGCAATTTTCGCTGTTTCCGGCATGGCCGCGCTTTGATGCCGAACGAGCGCTGAACCTGTTCGAATTGACAATGGCAATCCTGCTGGCCCCCAAACTGTTCGGCTTGATCCTGTCACTGCTCAGACCGGTTGAACGGCGTGCCTGCGGTGGCGGTTTTGCCCTGATCGCCTCGACCTTGATCGAGGTGCTGATTTCCGCTTTGGTAGCGCCGATCATGATGGTGATCCAGTCAGGTGCTGTAACGCAGATTTTGATGGGTCGCGATACCGGCTGGAACCCGCAGCGACGCGATGACGGCTCGATACCACTGGCTTCTGTGATCAAACGCCACGGATGGCATGTGGTGATGGGCTTGATAGCAGGGGTAACTGCTTATCTGATCTCGCCGTCTTTGTTCGGCTGGATGTCCCCCACCATTTTCGGGCTGGTTCTGTCGGTGCCGCTGTCTTCGGCCTCCTCCAGTCTGGCGACGGGATTGGCTTTGAAGCGCATGAACCTGTTGTTGACACCCGAGGAAGTGTTGGTTCCCCCCGTAATCCTGCGCGCCAATGCGCTGATGAAGGATTATCAACAGACCAATTTCGACACGGCAGACGGGCTGGAAGCGATCTGGATCGACAAAGCCTTGCAGCAGGCCCATATCGATATGCTGCCTGTGGTTCCTCGCCGCCACCGTGGTGACATTGATTCGGATCGGGCGATTGCCGAGGCAAAACTGGCCGATGCCGAAATTCTTTCCGATGCCATCAATTGGCTGCGTCCGAAGGAAAGAAGCCTTGTTTTAAGCGACCGCGCGCTGATTCATCTGGTGACAGCCCTGCCACAAAGTCGACATGAATCGTCAAGTTCTTGATATCTGCACTTGACCATTGGGCTTATGCAGATTAGGCAGGGTCCGGCTTCGGGAGCTCGTAGCTCAGCTGGTAGAGCAACGGACTTTTAATCTGTAGGTCGAGGGTTCGAGTCCCTCCGAGCTCACCACTTCTTTTATGGAGGTCGTGATGGCCCCGAATGCCCCTTCTTTTGATCCCCTGTCGTCATACAGGCTCCGGCCCGATCCGGATGATCCTGCTCTCACAGAGCGGGTCACCGGCTTTGACGAGCGCGGCGAGCCTGTCAGCCTGTCCGTAACGGTCGAACGGCCGCTGACGCTCTATCTGAATGCGCGCGAGATCGTGACGATGATGACCATCCTCGATCACCCCGCTTATCTGGCTTTGGGCTATCTGCTCAACCAGAACATGCTGCAATTCGATGACGTGGTGACGGGTGTCGATTATGACGATGATCTCGGTGTCGTCGTGGTCCGCACACCGGTTGAAACCGATTTCGAGGACAAGCTCAAAAAGCGCACGCTGACCTCGGGTTGCGCGCAAGGGACCACCTTCGGCGATCTGATGGAATCGCTGGCCGGTGTCAGCCTGCCGCAGACAGAGTTGAAAACCTCGTGGCTCTATGCGCTGACCCGCAGCATCAATACCACGCCCTCGCTCTATCTCACCGCAGGCGCCATTCACGGTTGTGTCTTGTGCGCGCAGGACAAACCGCTGGTCTATATGGAAGATGTCGGCCGTCACAATGCCGTCGATAAAATAGCGGGCTGGATGTTCGATCAAAAAGTCACGGGTGCCGACAAGATTTTCTACACCACGGGTCGGCTGACCTCTGAAATGGTGATCAAGACCGTGCGGATGGGGATCACGATCCTTGTCTCGCGCTCGGGCTTTACCGCATGGGGCGTGGCCTTGGCCCGACAATGCGGATTGACGCTGATCGGGCGGGCCCGCGGGAAGAGGTTTGTCGTTCTGTCGGGCGAAAACCGCATCACTTACGATCAGAATCTGGCCTATGTCGAGGACGAAGCCATGAAATCACGTCGCAAGGGCTCGGATAGCGATCATGACTGAACCATTGGGCGTTTTGCTGGCCGGCGGTTTGGCCCGTCGGATGGGCGGCGGAGACAAGCCGTTGCGGCTGTTGGCCGGTCGCCCGATCCTTGATCATGTGGTCGAAAGGTTGCGGCCCCAATGTTGCGATCTGGTGCTCAACGCCAATGGCGATCCCGACCGGTTCAAAGCCTATGGCCTGCCCGTCATCGCCGATACGGTTCCCGATTATGCAGGGCCGCTGGCGGGTATATTGGCGGCTATGGATTACTGTGCGGCGCATAGACCCGATGTCACCGATCTTGTTTCGGTTGCCACGGACAGCCCGTTTTTGCCGCTCGATCTGGTAGAACGGCTGCAACAGGCCCGCACACGGGCAAAAACGCCCTTGGCTTGCGCGCAATCGGGTGAACAGGTTCAGCCACCTTTCGGCCTGTGGCCCGTCTCCCTGCGCGACGCGTTGCGCGAGGCTTTGATGGTTGAAGGTTTGCGCAAGATCGATCTTTGGACGGCGCGTTACGGCATTGCCACAGCCCTTTGGCTGCAAACGCCTTTTGATCCGTTTTTCAACGCAAACCGGCCCGATGATCTTGAAGAAGCCGAACGGATTTATGCGTCGCAGTCCTGATTACGATAAAATGGCGGCGTAACTGACAAAAGACACGTTGTCGCCCGCAGCAATGCGGGTCACGTCCTCGGACAGAATCACGAAACCGTCGGTTTCGGTCAGCGAGGTGATGACCCCCGCACCATCTTGCGGATGTTTGGATGCCCCATAAACGCCGTCAGAGCCCTGCGAGAGGCTGACGCGCACGAATTCGCGCCTCCCCTGCTTTTTGCGATAGTTGAAGCCTGAGCGCACGTTAAAGTGGCGTAGCGGGGTCATGGCTTCGCCCCTCATGCAAGCCACCAAACCGCGCACTATTGCCGTCATGGTGACAAACACGGCAACCGGATTGCCCGGCAGGCCGACAAACAGGCTTTGTCCCAGCTGGCCGACCACCAAAGGACGTCCCGGTTTGATGCCGACCCGCCACAAATCCGTCCGGCCCTGATCACCCAAAGCCGCCTTGACGTGATCTTCCTCGCCGGTCGACACGCCACCCGAGGTCAGGATCAGATCGTGATCACGCGAGGCTTTGGCCAAGGCCTCGCCGATGGCGACACGCTGATCGGGCAATATGCCGAGATCGGTCACCGAAAGCCCCCAGCGTTCCAGGATGGTGATCAACATCATCCGGTTGGCATCATAGAGCTGACCCGCTGCAAGCGGCTGGCCCGCCTCAACCACTTCATTGCCGGTTGAAAACACGGCAATCTTTAAAGGACGGCGTACCGGCAGATGCGACAGGCCAAGGGCTGCAGCCAGCGACAATTCGGCCGGACCAAGCACCACACCCGCTTTGAGCGCAACCGCACCTTGCTTCACATCCTCGCCCGCCAAACGGCAATTTGCATTCTGTTTCAGGCCGGACGGCAGGCTGACATCTGCACCGTCACCGTGCAGGCTTACATCTTCCTGCATGAAGACCGTGTCATAACCTTCGGGCATCGGTGCGCCGGTAAAAATACGGATGGCTCCACGCCGGCCCAATGGCCCCTCATAGGCAGCCCCTGCAGCCACCCGCCCGATGACGGGCAAGACCGTATCCCGATCAGGGTTTAACATAGCGTGGGCAACGGCATAGCCATCAACTGCCGAATTTGCAAAACCGGGCAAAGGCAGTGGGGCCGGAACATCTTCAGCCAACACCCGCTGGGCTGCATGGCGCAAAGAAACCGCCTCGATACCGGCAACCACGGGAATTTGGCGGGAAAACCGCTCAAGAAGCACATCAACCCGCAACAATTCTTCGCCGAATGCCAGATGATCGGGGGTGAGCTGGACCATGACGAAACTGTTATTTCCGCTCGTGAAGCAAAGGGAGCAATTGTTTCAATTCAATGGCATGTTTCATGACATATTCGCAGACCGTTTCGACATCATCCGGATCAATCTGCGGAATGGGCAGCTTTTTGCTGAGCTGGTCACTTAGAATCGCGACGATATTGGGATCCTGTGGAAACAGGAATTCCTTGCCTGTTTCCTGCCTGTGCACCTCGATTTTAGGGTGGTTCCAGCGTTTGAATCCTTCGACCAGCACGAAATCAACCGGCGACATCTGGCGCAGCAAATCCGGCAGGCCCCATTCCTTTTCCTGCTTGAATTCATGCATCAAGGCAAAGCGTTTGCCCGAGGACACCAAAACCTGTTTGGCGCCCGCCTGCCGTAATTTGAAACTGTCCTTGCCCGGCGTATCCACATCGAATGTATGATGGGCGTGTTTGATGGTGGACACCGTAAAGCCACGCGCAAACAATGACGGCAACAACAGACGCAACAAATGCGTTTTTCCTGCATCGCTCCAACCGGCAAAACCGATCACTTTCATTCCACCCCCAACATATTAAAGCAACCAGGCCTTGCCCTGATCCGAGCTTTGTCGGCATAAGTATATTATTATATAGGCCGTCCATATAATTCGTCGAGGCCAATGCCCACAAAGAAGCCGGACAAAACGACTGGCTTTACGATCAGGATAGTAAAGGCAAGACATGATCTCACACCCCGCCACCAGCCACAATCTCGACCTCAAAGGGCTGAAATGCCCCCTGCCCGCACTGAAAACCCGTAAAGCCTTGCTGGGGCTCCGCAATGGCGACCAACTCGAGGTTATTTGCACCGATCCGTTGGCGCGGATCGACATTCCCCATCTGGTGGCAACACTGGGTGACGAATTGATCAGCCAGCATGAGCAAGATGACTGCCTCGTTTTCACCATCAGGAGGCAGACCGCCAAAGACTGATCATCCGAGGCGGGCCAAGGCCTCTGTCAGTTTGATACGGCGGCTGCGGCCTTCTTCGAGGCGTTCGCGCTGTTCATCGACGACTTCTTCGGGCGCGCGCGCCATGAAATCGGCATTAGCCAGTTTGCTCTCGATCTTGAGTGCCTCCGAGTCGATCTTCTCGATTTCCTTGCCCAAACGTTGGCGTTCGGCAGGAATGTCGATAATGCCTTCGAGCGGCAAAGCCACCACTTCGCCACGGATCACCAGACCGATCGACTGCGGCGGAGCCACATCCGCCGTCACCACATCCGAGACACGCGCCAGACGTTTGATCATATCGCTCCAGCGGGCGGCGCGCTCTTTGGTTTGCGGGGAAGCTGCCACCAGTACCAGCGGGATTTGCGTCGAACCGGGCACGTTGGTTTCAGAGCGGGCCGAACGGATATCGGACACCAGATCGACCAGCCAGCCGATTTCGGCCTCTGAATCGGCATCGCCAAGTCCGCGGACATCGGGCCAGTCCGAGAGCGCCAGAATCGCCTCGCGCTTGGGTCCTTGCGCGCCCAACAGGCCCCACAATTCTTCCGTCAAAAACGGCATGAACGGGTGCAGCAGACGGGCAATCTCGTCGATCACATAGGCAATGCAGGCGCGGGTTTCATCCTTGGCAGGGCCATCCTCGCCGGTCAGGATGGGCTTGGACAATTCCACATACCAATCGCAAAAACTGTTCCAGACAAACCGATAGGCGGCATTGGCGGCATCGTTGAAGCGATATGATTCAAGCGCGTGGGTCACATCGGTGACGGCTTGCGCCAATTCGCCCAAGGCCCAGCGGTTGAGCGCGATGGTGGTGGCGCGAGGATCAAAACCCTCGATACGGGCGCAATGATTCATCTCGGCAAAGCGGGTGGCATTCCAGAGCTTGGTTGCGAAATTGCGATAGCCTTCAACACGTTGCGTCGACAACTTGATGTCGCGCCCCTGTGCCGCCATCGCCGTCAGGGTAAAGCGCAGCGCATCCGCGCCGTAGGTGTCGACCAAAGCAATCGGATCGATCACATTGCCCTTGGACTTCGACATTTTTGCGCCTTTTTCATCGCGTACCAGCGCGTGAATATAGACGGTGCCGAAGGGCGGCGCGTCCATG
>Ga0114973_10001921_pt1 | contig 15231 bp, 18 predicted proteins | sample M_140807_MF_Meta_FD_87025 | JGI IMG/M metagenome (GOLD analysis project Ga0114973, IMG submission 87025) | Freshwater microbial communities from Lake Montjoie, Canada to study carbon cycling - M_140807_MF_MetaG | ecosystem: Environmental > Aquatic > Freshwater > Lake | place: Lake Montjoie... | reverse complement strand
GGCTGGATGAGGGGCCAACGGCGCGCGTGTTGGCGGCCCTCGCTTTGCTGCTGGCGGCCCTGTCCCTGCCCCTGGGCCTGGGCTGGCTGGATCCTTTCCTGGACCTCTACCGCAGCCGCAACTGGGAGGCGATCGGGGCCCTTGGGGAGGGGGTAATCGGCGCCTTCGGCCAGATCCTGGTGGCCCTGGTGGCCCTGGCGATCGCCTGGCGGCAGGTGCTGATCGACCAGCGGCTCACCACCCAGCAGAACCGCATCACCCAGGCCCAGACGATCGACAGCTTCATCCAGGGCATCTCGGATCTGATCAGCGATCCCGAGGGGATGCTTGAGGACTGGCCCCTGGAGCGGATGCTGGCGGAGGGCCGCTTGGCGGCCGTGTTCGGCAGCATCGACAAGGACGGCCGCGCCCGCATCCTGCGCTTTCTCTCCCATGCCCGCCTGCTCACGCCGCTACGGCGCGATAACCGCCTGGGCCGGGCGATTCTTGATGGCAACGGCAGCTACGAGGAGGATCGCCTCGGAGGCGTGCCAGTGGTTCGGCTGCACCAGATTCTCAAGGGTGTGGATCTCTCCGGCACCGATCTGCGAGGCGTGGATTTCAACGGCGCCGACATGAGCGGCATCGACCTCAGCCATGCCGATCTCAGCGGCGCGAATCTGGCCGGTTGCAACCTGGCCGGGGCCAATCTGGAGCGGGCGTTGCTCGATGGTGCCCGGCTCTTCTACGGCCGCAGCCAGACCGCCACTCCCCGCCTGCTGCAGGGGCGCCTGGATCTGACCTCCGGCGCGGGCAGCGGGGCCGTGGTGGAGAACGCCAACTTCAGCGGAGTGCAGCGACTGGATGCCGCCACCCACCAGTACCTGGCGGCCTGGAGCGGTGCTCGCTCCCGCCTCACGATCCCGGGCGGTTGCAAGGGCATCCCCAGCCAGCTTGAGTCGCGGCCCCGGCGTTCCTGAGGGCCAAACCCCCTCCAGGATCCATGAGAACATGACCATGCTGTCGGCTCGTCCGGCACCAACCCCTGGAGGGGTGGTCGAGTGGTTGATGGCTCCGGTCTTGAAAACCGGCGAGGCGCGAGCCTCCGTGGGTTCGAATCCCACCCCCTCCGTTCCTTGAGCCCACCTGTCCGCCCCTGGAGTCCTGTGGTCCGGCAGCCTGCGGAGGTGGTGGGAGAGGTGGTGGCCGTCTGCAAGGCGTGGAATGGCCGCATCGGCAGTCCGCCTTTACATTCTGTTACAATTACCCAACAACCAGAAAGCGCTCCCCAATGGCTGAACCCACCCCCCGTTTCGGTTTCGTGGCCTTCGCCGAGACCTGGAATGGCCGCCTGGCCATGCTCGGTTTCGTGATCGGCCTGGCCACCGAGCTGCTCACCGGCCAGAGCATCCTCTCCCAGATCGGTCTGGGTTGATGGAAACCAACTACACCACCGCCATCGCCAGCGTGATCGCCCTTGTGGTACTGCTCACGGCGATGGTGGCTTTCGTGCTCACCAGGCCCACCGAACCCTTCCCCACCAAGCGCTGAGACCCTGGCAAGGGTTGGGTGCGGCGCCCACCTGCCGCAACTCCCACAATGGAATCGCTGCCGCAACTCGGGCTGTGAAGGTGATCGTGGAACTCTGTGTGGTGCCCATCGGGGTGGGCGTTCACCTGGCTCCCTATGTGGCGGTCTGCCAGAAGGTGCTCAGCGAGGCCGGTCTCACGATCCGTCTGCATCCCAACGGCACCGCCATTGAGGGGGAGTGGGGAGAGGTGTTCTCGGCGATCGAGGCCTGCCACCAAGCCCTGCACGCCATGGATTGCCCGCGCATTTTCACCACGGTGAGCATCAACACCCGAATCGATCGCGATCAGAACCTGGAGGACAAGCTGGCCAGCGTGCGTGCGCTCCTCTGAAGCCAGGTCCTAACCCTTCAGAGCCTGCTCGATCCATCGCACCATTCCAGCGGCAAGCAGTGGTTGGGCAGGGAGTAATGGATCCGGCCGCCGCACCGCCAGGGGGGCGGTGGCTCAATCTTCGTCGTCGCTGGCGCCCACGGGGACCAGCCGGATTTGCCTGCGGCCCAGCTTGATCTCGAAGGCGTCGCCTGGTTTGAGATCCAGTAGTTCGGTGTAGGCCCGACCCACCATCAGATTGCCGTTGAACTGAACCTTGGTGGCATAGCTCAGCTTGCGCCCGGGGCGGAGCGGCTCCTTGCCTGACCGCTCGCCAAGATTCATGCCCTTGGCCTCCAGCAGGGCCTCATAGAAGGCGGTGTAGTTCAGCCGTTCCGTGCCATCCTTCTTGGTGCTGAGATAGCCGGCCGCTCTAACAAGCTCCGCCTTGGTGGCATCGCCGAGCTCCTTGACCATGGCCAGCAGATCAGCTCCGGTGAGCATGGTTGGCACCATCGAAATGGCCGCAAAGTATTCGTTTGTAGCCTACTGCGTGCTGGTGGATTGCGGCCTTGCTCAGCTATCAATCATGCTGCAGTTCACTGTAGAAATGCAGTTGATCGCCTCCCCCTCGGCGCTCCGGCGCCCTAAACGGTGGGCCGGCGTCGCCAGGGGCGTTGGTGGGCAGGATCGGCCAGGGTCGTTATGGTGTTCTCTGTGACAGCAGGGCCGTTGGCACAGGCCCTAAAGCTGATGGTCCCGCATAAGGAGGATGAGGAGATGCTTCGCCCCATGGGTTCTGCTGGCCAGGGAGGCAGTCTTGCGCCCCGGGCCTACCGCCTGATCGACGCGCTGCTGCAGCCCCACCCCCAGCTCGATGGCCTCTACGACTCGATCGAGGAGGCCATCCGGGACGCGATCGCCTGGGTGGAAGGCCTTGGCCCCGATGCCGATGCGGCCTCGATCGGCCTGGAGGTGAGCACCCGGGCGGGCGAGTGGCGCACGATCCGCCTGCCTGCCGTTCTGCTCTGTCCCCTCCCCGGAGCGGCCTGATTGATCAGCGCCACTGATCGGAGCCACAAGGCACCCGAAACGGTTCGTCCCACCCACACTTTGTCCAGGCGGCTTAAGGTTTGCTTCGGCTTCGCTCCCCGTGGGTTGAGCCGGCTCCTGTGCAACGCGTGGGTTCAGGGACCCGGATGGTGGTGACCGTCCGGGTCTTTTTGTTGTCCCCGCCGGGGCCTCGGCTCAGCACTCAGGCCTCGTCGTCATCGTGGGCGAAGCGGTTGTAGAGGAAATCGAGGGCGGTGTTGCGCAGCTCGTAGTAGCGGGGATTCTCCATGATTTCCTCGCGGCTGCGGGGCCTGGGGAAATCGATGCTCAGCACCTCGCCGATACCGGCCGCTGGGCCATTGGTCATCATCACCAGCCGGTCGGCCAGAAACAGCGCCTCGTCGATGTCGTGGGTGATCATCAGCACGGTGCATTTCTGGGTGTTCCAGATCTTGAGCAGCTCCTCCTGCAACTCCTCCTTGGTGATCGCATCGAGGGCGCCGAACGGTTCATCGAGGATCAGCACCTCGGGCCGGATCGAGAGGGCGCGGGCGATCGCCACCCGTTGCTTCATGCCGCCAGAAATCTGGGTCACCTTCTTGTCGGCCGCCTCGGTGAGTCCCACCATCGCCAGATGCTCCATGGCGATGTCGCGTTTCTGGGAGTCCGGCAGGGTTGGGTTCACCGCGTCGATCGCCAGGTGCACGTTCTCGTAGGCCGTCATCCAGGGCAGCAGGGCATAGCCCTGGAACACCACCATCCGGTCCGGGCCGGGTCGGGTGATCGGCTTGCCCTCCAGCAGCACCTGGCCGCCGCTGGGGGTGGCAAATCCCGACACCATGTTGAGCAGGGTGGATTTGCCGCAGCCGGAGTGGCCGATCACGCACACGAATTCGCCCTTGGCCACCTCCAGGTTCACGTTCTCCAGCACGGGATAGGGCCCGCGCGGCGTGGCGTAGACCTTGCTGAGTGCCTCGAAGCGCAGCAGGGGAGGGGCATGGCCTGCGGTGGAAACCGCTGTTGAAGCGAAGGGGGCTGGGGTGGTCATCGGAGTCAGGTTGCGGAGGGTGGAAGAAGCGAGTCGAACGGGGGCCTGAATGGAGAACAAGCACTGCACGGAAAGATGTGGGCTGCGAAGGGCTGGGATACTCGCAACCCCACCAGCTCATGAGAGTTGCGCCGGCTGCCGGCCGGGGCGGCCGGGGACCGCCCCACCCGATCAGCTGCCCAGGGGGCGGGGCTGGCCGATCGGGATTTCGGCCACGCTGAAGTTGCGATGCACCGACACCGCGTTGAGGTACTCGATTGGGTCCTCGGTGTTGAAGGGACGGCCATCGAACAGCTCGATCGGACCGCGCTGGTAGCTCACGTCCTTCAGGCCCAGTTCGCGGGCGGCGGTGCTGTACACCCCCACCGCGCAGATGCGTTCGAGGATCTCCACGTAATTGCGTGGGAAGGGAATTTCCGCCCAGCGGGCCAGCTGGGTGATGATCCATAGGTGTTCGCTGCGGCTCGGCCGGTTCACGCCCTCACCGAAGAAGAGGTGATGGGGCACCGTGGTGTCGCCATCGGGGCTGGTTTCGCTGAACCAGATCACCTCCTTCTTCATGCCCAGATAACGGCGATCGCTCAGCAGCTCACTGAGCTCAGGCCAGTGCTTGGGTTCGGCGCAGTAGACGCAGGCCTCCAGCAGGGCCTTCACCAGGGCGATGTGGGTGTTGGGATAGGCCAGGGCCCAGTCCTCCCGCACCCCGAGCACCTTGCCCGGGTGCCCGGGCCAGATCGCCAGGTCGCCCGCCACGGTGAAGCCATGGCCTTCGGCCACGGCCCGGTCGAGCCAGGGGGCGCCGATGCAAAAGCCGTCGATGCTGCCGTCCTTGAGGTCGGCGAGCATCTGGGCCGGCGGCAGGGTCTGCAGGTGCACATCCCGGTCGGGATCGATCGCGTTGGCGGCCAGCCAGTAGCGCAGCAGCAGGTTGTGCATCGAGGCCGGATGCACGATGCCGAGGGTGTGGGGTTCGCGGTTGTGGCTCTGCAGCCAGGCCCGGTAGTCATCCACGCTCTGAACGCCGGCCTCGGCGAGACGACGGGCCAGGGTGATGCCGTTGCCGTTGCGGCTGAGGGTGAGGGCGCTCACCACCGGCACCGGCTGATCGCCGTGGCCGCCCGCCGTCATCCAGGCCGGCATGCCCGAGGGCATCAGCGCCGCATCGAGGGTGCGGTCCAGCAGGCCATCGGTCACGCCGCGCCAGCTGGTTTCCCGCACCAGCTGCACTTCATCAAGGCCGTGCTTGGCGAAGAGACCCTTAGCCTCGGCCACCGCCAGCGGCGCGCAGGCCGCCAGGGGCACGAAGCCCAGATCGAGGTTCACCTTCTCCAGGCCATGGCGGGCCAGCACCTTGTGGGGCTTGGCCTGCCACTGCTTCACCCGCTTCTGGCGGTTGAGGAAGTAGATGATCTCCGAGCGCAGGCTGTAGTAGCTGGGGTGGTGCACCACGTTCATGCGCTGGCGCGGCCGCGGAATGTCCACCTCGAGGATGCCGCCGATCTTCGAGCCGGGACCGTTGGTGAGCATCACGATCCGATCGGAGAGAAGCACCGCCTCATCCACGTCGTGGGTCACCATCACGGCAGTGAGCTGGTGTTCATTGCAGATCTGCATCAGCTTCTCCTGCAGATTGCCCCGGGTGAGGGCGTCGAGGGCCCCGAAGGGTTCATCGAGCAGAAGCAGCTTCGGCCGGATCGCCAGGGCGCGGGCGATCGCCACCCGCTGGCGCATGCCGCCGGAGAGTTCGCGGGGCAGCTTGCGTGCGGCATGGCCCAGGCCCACCATCGCGATGTGCTCATCGATCAAGGCCTTGCGCTCAGCGCCGGAGAGGCCAGGCTTCACCTCATCGATGGCCAGGGCGATGTTCTGCTCCACTGTGAGCCAGGGGAGAAGCGAATAGTTCTGAAACACCACCATCTTGTCCGGGCCAGGGCGCTTCACGGTTTCGCCATCCACCAGCACCGTGCCGCCCGTGGGCAGATCGAGGCCAGCGATCATGTTCAAGAGCGTGCTCTTGCCGCAGCCGGAGTGACCAATCAGGGAGATGAATTCCCCCTTGCGAATGTTGAGATCGATCCCCTTGAGGGCCAGGTAATGGCCACCACCACTGAGGGAAAAGCTCTTCTCGAGATCCTGAATGTCTACGAGGGTCGTCATGGGTTTTCAGGGTAAGGAATTAAGGGCTCAGATTGAGGGCGCACCAACTGAAGCCAATCACCATGCCACTCATCAACACGAAGCGCACCAGCAGGAAGGTGATGGCGTTCGCGGGCTGGCTCAAGGCTTGTTCCATCCCCTCAACGCGGCGATGGAGGGGGTGCAGCAGGGTTCGCAGCCGATGGACAGGCGTGCCGGAGGAAATGGCGGAACGGGGGTCGCGCATGGTGGGGCTCAGTGATCGCTCGAGATGCGCTTCTGCAGCCAGGTCATCAGGCGATCAAGAATCAGGCCGATGGCGCCGATCCAGATCACGCCGAGCACGATGTCGGAAACGTAGCTGTTCTGGTAGGCATCCCAGATGAAGAAGCCCACACCGGGGGTGCCCGGCATCACGATCTCCGCCGCGATGATCGCCAGCCAGGCCAGGCCGATCGAGATGCGAAGGCCGGTGAAGATGTAAGGAAGTGCTGAGGGAATCAGCACCTTGGTGAAGAAGCGCCGGTTCGACATCTGCAGGACCTGGGCGACGTTGCGGTAGTCCTGGGGAATCTGGCGAACGCCTTCGGCGGTGTTGATCAGGATCGGCCAGATCGAGGTGATGAAGATCACGAAGATCGCCGCCGGCTGGTTGTTCTGGAACAGCACCAGCGCGATCGGCACCCAGGCCAGCGGCGCCACCATGCGCAGGAACTGAAACAGGGGATCAAAGGCCCGATCGAGGGTCTTGTTGAGGCCCACGGCGATGCCCACACCGATGCCCACGATGGCGGCGAGGCTGTAGCCGAGCGCCACACGGCTGAGGCTGCTCATGGCGTGCAGAAAGAGGCCCTTGTCGAGACCGCCGCGATCGAAGAAGGGATAGAGGAGCAGGTCGCGAGTGCGCTCCTCGGTGAACAGGCTCAGCGGTCCGGCCAGTTTGGTGAGCCCGAGGCTGGAACTGAGCTGCCAGAAGAGCAGGAAGCCGGCGGTGCCGAACAAAGGGGGAAGGATAGTTTTGCGGCTGTTTTTCCACCAAAGCGCAAACCCGTTCGGCGGGGTGGTCGTGGAACTGGTGGTGCTGGGGCTGATGCCGGTGGTCATGGGAAAGTCCTGGAATGGGAGGGGAGGAAATGGCGATGGGAAGCTGAGTCAGATCACTGAATCAGACGACTTGAGATTGTTGTTCAATCAGTTGACCTAAGTGGAGCGCTCAGCGGCGATGCTCACGAGTGTTTCGGCGCACCACCGGAGAGAATCGGGCGGCGAGCCCGGAAGCACTTACTTCTTGATCTTCAGCGCATTGAGATAGGCCTGAGGATTCTCCGGGTCGTAAACGACGCCGTCGAAGAAGGTCTCCTTGCCGCGGCTGGAGCCTTTGGGGATGTCCTTGTCGGGCACACCCACCTCCTTGGCGGCTTGGCGCCAGAGGTCTTCGCGGGTCACCTTGTCGTTGATCGCCTTGGCCTGCTCGATGGTGTCGACCGTGCCGGGGAAGAATTTCCAGCGCAGCGATTCAATCAGGAACCAGAGGGTGAGGCTCTTGTAGGGATAAGAGATCACCCCGCGATCACTGCTCCAGTACAACGGGCCCAGCTTTGGATCGGTTTCGGCTGCGGCACCGGCACCGAGTTTGTATTCGCCCTTGATCGCTTCCTGGAGCACCGGCAGGGGCACGTTGAACCACTTGCGGGAGCTCAGGATCGTGGCGGCTTCATCCTTGTTTTCCGGCTTGTCGAGCCACATCTGCGCCTCGATCAAGCCCTTGAGCAGGGCCACGGCGGCCTTCGGGTTCTTGTCCACCCAGTCAGCGCGCACCGCGAGGTATTCCTCCGGGTGCACCTTCCAGATCTGGGCGGTGGTGGCGGCCAGGTAGCCGATGTTGTCCCTGACGATGCGGGAAGGCCAGGGATCACCGGTGGTGAAGGCCTCCATCGTGCCGTTCTTCATGCCCTGCAGCGTTTCCGGTGCCGGCACCTTGAGCAGTTCCACCGCCTTGTCGGGATCAACGCCATTGCCCGCCAGCCAGTAGCGGATCCAGATCTCCTGGTTGGCCTTGGGGAAGGTGTAGGCGGCCTTGAACTTGCGGCCCTGCTTCTGGGCGAACGTGTCGAAGAAGCCCGCTGAGGTTTTGCTGAGGTTGACGCTGAGGTTGCCGTCCTTGACGGCGTTGGAGGCGGCGATGCCGTTGCCCTGGCTCATCAGCATCGCCAGCACCACCATCGGCACCTTCTTGCCATTGGTGATCGCCCCTTCGCTGATCATCTGGGGCATCGGCAGCTGCCATTGGCCGCCGTCGATGCCGCCACCGGCGGAGCCGAGCACCAGGTTGTCGCGGGCCGCACCCCAGCTGGCCTGCTTGGAGAGGTTCACCGCCAGGCCCTGCTTGGCGAAGAAGCCCTTCTCCACCCCGATCACCAGCGGGGCGGCCTCGAGGATCGGGATGTAGCCGAGGCTGATGGTGGTCACTTCCAGGTTGGCGTTGGCCACGGGCACGGGCGTTGAGCCCGTGACCGAGCTTCCGCCGCTGCCTCTGCTGGGGGGATTGCCGAGACAGCCGCTCAACACCAGGCTGGTGATCAGGGTGCCGCTGAACAGGGCAAGAACACGACGACGTTTGGTCATGGGAGAAATCAAGGGGGATACAACACCAGGTCTGTGGTGGATCGCTGCGCTTTCACACGCAGCCACCATGGTCGGAATCAGGTTTCAGCTTTCACCTTCGGCAAGAAGCAAGCACACCTTCTTCTGTTGCTGATTTGGACACAGCAAAGCTGTGCAGATCCATCACGATCGATTCATGCACAAGGCGTTGAGCCTCGGCGAAGGAGTGCCAAGGTGATGTCGGTCGCACAACGAAAAGGAGCCCTTGGCAAGCGGGAGTTTTCAGCTCCAAATGAGTTGAATCCTCTGGGGCAGCTTGCCTAAGCCTCGTTTTCACATTTCAACAAGGAAGCCAAGTCCCTGAACGGAGCGGCCTGGCTTCCGGTCAACTCTGGGGAAGTTCGTCACCACAGCCCCGGCTGTGGATGCGGCGCTGGCCGCGGCGGCAGCGCCTGGATCCGCACCGTTGACGCTGGGCTGCCTGACAGGCGGAGGACATGGAGTTGGGACGGTTGCGGGTCGGTAATGGCCAGGCTGTTGCCTGAAGTCCGCGAACGGTAAGGGCTGGCGCGCGGCTGTGGGTGGCCGGGCTGCCCAGCATTGCCAATGCACCCGATAAGTTGAGGTGATCGTTCAGGTCCTGGCCGCGCAATGGCGCGGGATGGGATGGCAGGTGGAACGAATCTCCTTCGCGCCGATCTCATTGCAACCTGTCTAATTTCAGGCTTGTTGCAGCACGCCTGCATGGCCGACCCTCAGGATCCGTGCTGGGCAACAGGGGCAGTCCCTCGCGTGTTGCTGGCCAGTCGCCATGGAAAGGAGCGGGCCATTTCAAGGCCTTTCCGCCATGGCCTCGGCCTGGAGTTGGTGGTGGCTGATCAGATCGACACGGACCGCTTTGGCACGTTCAGCGGTGAACGCCCCCGCCCCGCCGATGCCGCCACCACCTGCCGCCTCAAGGCCGAGGCCGCGCTCGAGGGCACCGGTGATCACCTGGCTCTGGCCAGCGAGGGCAGCTTCGGCCCCCATCCCGCCCTCCCCTTTCTGCCCCTGGCGATCGAATGGATGACCTTCGTGGATCGCCGCCGCGCCCTGGTGATCCAGGAGCGACTGGAGGGACCGGCCACCAACTTCAGCCACACCGTGATCGCGGCGGGGGCGGATCCGGCTTCCTGGCTGGAGCGAATCGGGTTTCCCTCCCACGCGGTGATCGTGCGCCCCCACCAGGGGCAGCACCACGGCCAGGGGATCGTGCGCGGGCTGCGGTGCCCCCAGGACCTGGAGCGGGCCATCCGCGGGGCCGCCGCCGTTTCGGCCGATGGCCAGGCCCTGCTGGAAACCGACATGCGCGCCCACTGCAACCCCACCCGCATGGCCAGCATCCGGCGACTGGCCTTCCGGTTGGTGCGCCGCATCCGGACCCCCTGCCCCGGCTGCGGAGCACCTGGCTGGGGCCTGGTCGACCGCGAAGCCGGCCTGCCCTGCGCTGGCTGCGGCCTGCCCACCGCCCTGCTGCGTGCCGAGATCCACGGCTGCGCCCACTGCGATCACCGCCTTGCGGTGCCGCGCCGCGACGGACGGCAGCGGGCCGATCCCGGCCAATGCCCGGAGTGCAACCCGTGAGGCCTGTTGGCCCTGCCAGGGCCAGCCTGCAAGGGGCCGCGGCCAGCCTTTAACCTTCGCCAACCCGACCCTGGCCCGTGACCGAGAAGCCCGCCTACCGCTACGAGCCCGTGGAGAAGTTCGGCGAAGGGCTGACCACTTCCCGCCCCTGGAACACCGCCGCCCTGGCCGGTGTGGAGCGTCTCAACGGCCGGGTGGCGATGCTGGGAGTGGTGGCTGCCGTGCTCGGCGAGCGACTCACCGGCGAGGGGATTGTGGGGCAGCTGGGCCTGATGCTGCGCTGGCTGCTGGGCTGATCGCCGCCCCTGGCCGCGTGGCGATCACCGCGAAGAAGGGATCCCCGTGGCCGCCCAACCACCCCAGGGGCCCCGGATCGCGGGTGGCTTCGGCCAGCAGCTCCGGCCTCGGCCATCCCTGGGCGATCAGCACCCGGGCCACATAGGCCAGCCGGTCGCGGTCTGTGCCCTCCAGCCAGATCCGCGGCGCCTTCTGGGCGAACATCCGATTGGAGAAGGCCACGATCAGTTGCCCGCCGGGCCGCAGGACCCGCAGCAGTTCGGCGGCGATCGCCTCGGGCCGCTGCAGGTACTGCCATCCCGCCACCACCAGCGCCGCGTCAACGCTGGCATCGGCAAGGGGAAGCGTCTGGTCGCTGTTGAGGTTCTGCACCCAATGGCGGCTGAGCCGCGGGTTGGCCTGCAGCTCCCGTTCGTTGAGGCCGTGGCCGATCACCTCCGCATAGTCGCCATCCTCGGGCAGATGGCTCACCCAGCTGCCCATCAGGTCGAGCACCACGGCGCCCTGCGGGATGCGTTCGCGGTAGAGCTCCGTGAGCCGGGCGCGGAAGGCGGCGTCGAGGTGTTGCACGAAGCGCGGTTCGGCGTAGAACAGCGCGTCGTCGGAGCCATCGATCTTCTGGCGTTCCGCCGCGCTCAGCACCTCCATCACCATGGCCAACCGCTCGGGCCCTCCATCCTGGTGACGATGGCGCTCGAGCGGGGATCAGGCACCGCAACGCTCAGGACGCCCACCGCCTGTCTGGAACTGTTGATCCTGGTCCCCGGCGGCTCGCGGGTTCGCCAGGCCTGGTTCCGCTTCGGCGCCCGGCTTGGGGTCGCCGCCCTCACAGCGCCTCCAAACCCGCCGCCACCGCTTCGCTGACCGCCGCCAGAAAGGGCAGATCGAGGCTCTCGATCGTGTCGCTGGGCCGGTGGTAATGGGGATTGCGCAGGAAGGAGGTGTCGGTGATCAGCAGGGCGTCGTAGTCCAGATCCCAGAAGGGGGAGTGGTCGCTGAGGCGCACATCGGGCAGCGCCTTTCCCTTGTTGGGCACCGGCAGCACCCGGGTGGCCACATGGCGGCCCATGCGCCGGGCCAGACCCGGCAACAGCGGGGCGGTGGCGATGTTGCCCACCACCGCGATGTAATCGCCCCGGGCGCCATAGAGGGAGCGCATCGCCGCGATCGGATAGCGCTGCTCGGGGGCGGTGTAGCCCAGCATCTCCAGGCTCACCATCAGCCGCAGCCTCTGGCCCGCGGCCCGAAGGTCCGCCGCCAGGGCTGCGCTGCCGAGCATGCCCCACTCCTCCTGGTCGAAGGCCACCAGCCACACCGGCCGGCGTGGGGGGGTGCGGGCCCAGCGCTGGGCCAGCTCCAGCAGGGCGGCCACGCCGGTGGCGTTGTCGTCCGCGCCGGGGGAATGGAGCGGGCCGTCGTAATGGGCCGCCACCAGCAGGGGATCGAGACCGTTCTGGCGGCCGGGCAGGCGCAGGATCAGGTTGGTGCCGTCGTCGATGCCGCTGCGGAAGCGGTGCTCCTCCACGGGGCCCAGCGCGCCCAGACGCTCGGTGATGTAGGTGCGCACCGCGCGCAGGCCGAGCGGGTCCCACCGGGCATGGCGCGGGCGGGCGAGCGCCTCCAGATGGCCCAGGAGGCGCTCCTGCAGCCGTGCGGATGGAGCGGATTCCTGGTTGTTCCCAGCGGCAGCGCCAACAACCCCATCGGCATCGCTGATCATCTGCTGACCGAGGCGATGGGATGCATCACCCTGTCTGGCTTCGCTGCGCCAGCAGGGTGGCCACCATCAGCCGCAGGGTGCGGCGATCCCCCCCGGCGACCCGCCACCCCTCCAGCCAGCGAATCAGGGCGGGAGTCTCGCCCTGTTCGCTCTGGGGCACGCCAAGCCGGGCGAGATAGGCCAGGGCGTCATCCAGGCAGGATTCCCCTTCGCCGAACCCGTCAAGCCGGGGATCGAGGGCTGCGAGCAGGGTTTCCAGCTCGGCCAGGCTCAGGGGCGGCAGGGGATCGTCGGGAGCCATCGGCACACCGGACAGGGACCCAGCATGGCGCCCACCGCCCTTTCCTGGAAGGGGAGCCGCCGGAATCAACCCCTTATTCTGGCTCCAGTGCAGCGGCCGGGCGTGCTCAAACCCATCCTGCAGCTTCTCGTGTGCGTCACCATCGGCCTGCGCTGTCTGGCCCTGTTCGACCAGTTGCGTCGCGCCTGGATCGCCGATGGGCTCGCCGCCGAGTTCCGCCGGGAGCTTCGCCGTCGCGGGCTGCTGGTGGTCACCCCCTCTCCCCGAGCCGACTGACAACGGGTCGATTTCCCGTCAATGCAGTCCCTGCCGGCCCCCCGCCAGATGGTGGACGGCATGGATCACCACACCCCACAGTTCCGCCTCCCCTGCCGCCAGATCAATCGGTGCGGAGAGGTTGTCGCTGGCCACCAGGCGGCCGCTGCCGCGCCTTTCTTCCAGGCGTCGCACGATGAAGGCGCCGCCGTGGGTGGCCACCACCACCCGGCCCGGCCGGGCCTCCAGGCTGCGGTCGATCACCAGCAGGTCGCCATCGAGGATGCCATCACCGGCCATGGCATCGCCGCTCACCCGCATGAAGAAGGTGGAGAGGGGGCGGGGGATCAGGGCCAGGTTGAGGTCGATGCGGGCCTCCACGTAGTCGTCCGCGGGGCTGGGGAAGCCGGCCGCCACGTGGGTCGAGGCCAGGGCACAGGTGTTGGAGCCCAGCACGCTCGCCAGGGGCAGGGGCACGCCCCGGGGCAGGCTTGCCAGTCCGCGAGGGGCTGGATGGAGGGGGGCTCGATCGAGAGGGGAGGAGCGCCGAGGGGAACCGCCGAACAGAGGAGATCCGGAGAACAGGGGAGATCCGGAGAACCGAGGAGGATCGAGCGGCATCGCGGCCCCCAATGCCCGTTCATGGTACATCTGTACTGGCAAAGGGTGCCAGTTGATCGCCGTGGGGTGGCTGCCAGGATGGAGGATGAGGCTGGATGGAGCCCTCCGATGGGACGGACCGAGTGCGGGGGCGCTGGGCGACCCCTGCTGGAGCGGTTGATCCAGCGGTTTGATCTGCGGCCCCATCCCGAGGGCGGTCTCTACAGCGAGCTGCACCGTTCCCGCGATCCGGTGCTCCGGGCCAGCGATGGTGAGCGGCGCAGCGCCATCACCGTGATCGCCTACCTGTTGCAGCGGGGAGAGCGCAGCCGCTGGCACCGGGTGAAGGGCTCCGATGAGATCTGGCAGTACGGCGCCGGTGATCCCCTGGATCTCTGGTGTCTGCCGGCGGAAGGCGGCCAGGTCGAGCGGCTCGGCCTGGGGCCGTGGGGAGCGGAGGGGCCGGCGCTGGATGAACCCCTGCGGATGATCCCGGCGGGCTGCTGGCAGGCCGCCCGCAGCCGCGGCGCCTGGAGCCTGGTGTACTGCGCGGTGGGACCGGGATTTGATTTCGCCGATTTCGAGCTGTTGGGGGATCGGCCGCGGCCGCTGCATCCGCCTGGGGCCCTGGGGGATCTGCTGTAGGGGGCGGACGCTCCGGGGCAGCATCGCGGCCCCATCGCGGCCCCCCATCGCTCCAAGGCTGGACCGGTAAGTTCTGGAACAGGGAATCGGTTGGCATGGTTGCCCTGATTGCGGAAGTTGGACGGTGAAGGCGGATCGCGGCCTCTCCGGGCGCCTGGTCTGCGGCCGTTGCGGCCGGCCCCTGGGGATCGGCGCGGCGGGGCGCGGTCGCCGGCGCTTGGGCTTCGGGGCGCCCGGACGCGGCGGGGTGCGGCTGCCGCCCTGGCTGGCTGGGCTGGGCCTTCTGTGCGCGGGAACCTTGCTCACGGCCCTGGTGGAGCGCCCCGGTGGCGGCGGAAGGATGTGGCCATCTCCTGACAGGTCCGATCCCGGCCCCGGGGGATCCGGGATCATGTTTCGCAACAATCTCCGCTGAGGTCGGATGGCGAACACCAATCCCTTCGCAAATCTGGCTTCTCTCAGCATTCGCCAGCTCCGCGAGCTCGCCAGGACTCTCGGGGTGAGGCGTTACAGCAGTGAGGATCGCGGCGGGTTGGCGGACGCCATCGCTTCGCGCCTGCCCGAGGACGAGGTCGTGGTGACCGAGTCCTTCACCGAGGCCGCGGTGGTCGGCAGCTATGAGGCTGCGGTGGTTGGCCGTGACGGGGCTGCGGTCGTTGGCAGTTACGAGGCTGCGGTGGTCGGCCGTGATGGGGCGGCGGTCGTTGGCAGTTACGAGGCTGCGGCTTCCGCTGATCTGGCCGCCATTGAGGCGGAGATGGCGCCGGCACCCCGCCCGGCGGCCGAAACCCGCGTGGTGTTCCTGCCCCGTGATCCCCAGTGGGCCTATGTGTTCTGGGACATCGCCGCGGCCGATCGCGACAGCGCCAGCGCCGCCGGGGCCACCCAGCTCTGCCTGCGGGTGGCCGATGTGACCGGCCTGGCCGGTGGCTCCTCCCATCCCCACACCCTCCAGGAGGTGGTGGTCGATGCCCATGCCACCGAGTGGTACCTGCCCGTTCCCCTCTCCGACCGCGACTACCGCGTGGAGCTCGGCTTCCGCAAATCCGGCCCCGCCGGCGGCTGGATC
>Ga0114973_10001919_pt1 | contig 15236 bp, 12 predicted proteins | sample M_140807_MF_Meta_FD_87025 | JGI IMG/M metagenome (GOLD analysis project Ga0114973, IMG submission 87025) | Freshwater microbial communities from Lake Montjoie, Canada to study carbon cycling - M_140807_MF_MetaG | ecosystem: Environmental > Aquatic > Freshwater > Lake | place: Lake Montjoie... | reverse complement strand
TTCCGCCGTCACAAGCTGGTTCTGGCCGAAGCCGAACGGCTCAGACTTCAACGCCCCGATGCGCCGTTCATCGTGGCGGGTTCGACCGGTTCGATGCCTGCCACTGCTGCACTCATTGCCGCCATTGCCGGCTTGCCCAGCGGGGTGGCGGTGCTGCCGGGGCTCGATATGCGCATGGATGAGGCCTCGTGGTCGATGGTGTCCGGCGATCACGCGGAGGCGGGTCATCCGCAAAATCTGCTGGCGCAATTGCTGGCGGTGATCGGGGTCAAGAAAGAGGATGTGGTGTCTCTGGGCACTGTCAGTGCGCCGCTGCAAGCGCGCCAGATTTTGATTTCGGAAGCGATGCGTCCGGTCGGCACCACGCAGGAATGGCGCAACCGCGCGATGTATCTGCCCGATGCCGACATCACACAGGCCCTGCAATCGGTGGCCCTGATCGAGGCCGAGGACGAGCGCGAGGAGTCACTGGCCATCGCGCTAAGTCTGCGCGAAGTGCTGGAAACCGACGGCAAGACGGCCGGATTGATCACGCCGGATCGCGGCCTGGCCGAACGCGTCTCGCAGGAACTGGCGCGCTGGTCGATCAAGGTCGAGGATTCGGCGGGACTGACGCTCGACCGCTCGCTGAGTGGCCGACAGGTGCGATTGCTGGCGCAGGCTTTGGCGGACCATTGTTCGGCGGCCTCGCTGTTGGGGCTGCTCGATCATCCGCTGGTCGTGTTCGGACGCAGCATCGAAGAACTGGCCCCCGTGCGCGCCGCGATTGAATTATGCGCCTTGCGCGGCCTGTCGCCTGCCCATGATCTGGCGGGCTATATCGCCCGTTTGCGTGCCGGTGCGGGCCGTTATCCCAAACAGCCCGAAAAGCGGATGACGCCGGACAACCGCATGCAGGCGGTTGCCATGCTGGAGCAGATCAGCCAGCTGTTCGGCCCGTTCTGGGCAGCTTTTGCAACGGGTCAGGTCTCGCTGAACCAGATGGTGCTGGCGATGGAGCCGTTGCTGGCAGGTTTGGTAGGTGGCGATGGCAGCGCCTTCGAGCGGGCGGAAGGCAGTCGGGAATGGCAGTCGCTGGTCGACGACATCCGCAGCAGCGGCGTCGATGCCCTGACGGGCGGGCTGGAGGATTTGCCGGGCTATCTCGAAGCCCTGATGTCAGGCCGTGTGGTGATCCGCAACGGGCCGACCCATGCGCGCATCCGCATCTGGGGGCTGCTGGAAGCGCGCCTGATGCAGGCCGACCGCGTGGTGCTGGGTGGCTGTGACGAGACGGTCTGGCCGCCTGCGACGCAGACCGATCCGTTTTTGAGCCGTCCGATTGCCCAGGCGCTCGACTTGCCGAGCCCCGAACGGCGGATCGGCCAGACCGCCCATGATTTTTGTCAGGGTTTCGGTGCGCCCGAAGTGGTGATCACGCGCGCCGCCAAGCGCGGCGGTGATCCGATGGTGCGTTCGCGCTTTCTGCAACGCCTGATTGCGGTGTCGGGCGAACAGGCGGTCAAGGATGTGCGGGCGCGCGGACAGGTCTATCTGGATTGGGCGCGGGCCCTCAACAAGCCGCTGGTTGTAGCCGCACCGATCGAAAGGCCCGAGCCTGCGCCCGCCCGCGATCTGATGCCGAAAGGATTTCGCATCACCGATATCGAGACGCTGCGGCGCGATCCCTATGCGCTGTATGCCCGCGAGATTTTGCGGCTTGATCCGCTCGAACCGCTCGACAGGCCGATCAATGCGGCTGACCGCGGCACCGCCATACACGATGCGCTGGGCAATTACACCAAGGCCTTTCCGCAAACGCCACCTGCCGACCCGCGTGCGACCCTGCTGGATTACGGACGCAAGGCGTTCAGCGGTCTGGCCAGTGCCGCCGAATATGAAACTTTCTGGTGGCCGCGCTATTGCCAGACGGTTGACTGGTTTCTGGATTGGGATGCCCGACAGCGCGGGGATGGCAGTTCCATCCATGCCGAAATCGACGGGGCGATAACGGTCCCGCTCGACGGTGGCGGCGAAGTGTCGTTCAGAGGCCGGGCCGACCGGATCGAGCACCATCCCGATGCGAGCTTCAGCGTGATTGATTACAAGACCGGTCTGGTGCCGACCGTCAAACAGGTTCAGGCCGGATTGTCCCCGCAATTGACGCTGACGGCGGCACTGGTGATGCGCGGCGGTTTCGCCGCCATTCAGGCCGGCAAGCCCAACAGGCTCGATTATATCAAACTCAATATCCGCGAGGGTGGCGAGGTTAAATCCATGACTATCAAAATGGATGGCGAGGCGGTCGGGGAACTGATCGACAAGCACTGGTCCGGCACCCTGACGCTGATCAATGCGCTGTTCAATCAGGGCTTGGGATTTGCCGCGCGGCTGCATCCCAAAAACATCACGAGTGTCGGTGATTACGACCATCTGGCGCGGGTCAAGGAATGGTCGGTCGGCGGGGATGACGAGGCCGGTGACGAAGCCAGCGAGGATCACGCATGACCATGCTCACACCGGTTCAACATGCCACCAAAATCCAGCAACAGGCTGCCAATCCCGATCTCTCGGTCTGGGTATCGGCCAATGCCGGTTCGGGCAAGACCCATGTGCTGGTGCAACGGGTGATCCGGCTGCTGCTGGACGGGGTCGCCCCTGCCCGTATTCTCGCGCTCACCTATACCAAGGCCGCCGCTGCCAATATGGCCACCAAAGTGTTCGATACGCTGGCGGGCTGGGTGGTGATGGATGATGCAAGGCTTGCCGCCGAACTGGTCAAGATCGAGGACCACCCGCCTGCTCCCGTCAGGCTGGAACTGGCGCGGCAATTGTTTGCCAAGGCGGTTGAGACACCGGGCGGTTTGAAGATCCAGACCATCCACGCCTTTTGCGAGAAATTGCTGCATCTGTTCCCGTTCGAGGCCAATGTCGCCGCCCGTTTCGAGGTGCTCGACGACGCCCAAAAGGCGCTGCTGCTGGCCCAGGCCCGCGAGGATCTGCTGCGCGGGGCGATCACACAGCCCGATCAGGGACTGGCGCGGGCTTTGTCGCTGATTGCCGATCTGATGTCGGAAGGCGATCTGACCGACCTGATCAAGGAAGCCATGATTCTGCAAAACCGTCTGGGTTCACAGCTTCAGGGGGAAGCGGCCATCGAGGCCATGATGGACCGGCTCCGCGCCGAATTTTTGCTCGGTGACGGCGATACGGTCGAAGCACTCACAAAACGGATCGGGCCCGATGACGGTATGATCGGCACGATGCGGCAGTTGCAGCAGGCCTTGGCTGCGGGTTCGAAGAACGACCAGAAAATGGCTGATAAAATAGCCTATTGGTTGCGCGCGGCCCAAGGGCAGACGCCGAATGCGACACAACTCTATTGCGCCATTTTTACAACCAAAGAGGGTGCGCTGTCGGCTGAAAACACACTGATGACCAAACCGGCACAAAAGCTCCATCCCGCACTTTATGATCTTTTAATGGGTGAATATAAGCGTGTGGGTGCTTTGCTCGGGCGCAGGAAAAACGCCGAGGTGGTGGAACGCTCGCGCGCCATCCTGCTGGTCAGCGATGCGGTGCAGGCCCATTATGCCCGGTCCAAGGCGTCTCGCGGTGCGCTGGATTTCGATGATCTGATCGAACGGACCCATTCGCTGTTGCTGCGCTCGGATGCCGCATGGGTGCTGTTCAAACTCGATCAGGGGATTGATCATCTGCTGGTCGACGAGGCGCAGGATACCAGCCCGTTGCAATGGGATATTCTCAAAAGTTTGACGGGTGAATTTTTCTCCGGCGAGGGCGCACGCCAGACCCATCGCACGGTGTTTGCGGTGGGCGATCCCAAACAGTCGATCTATAGTTTCCAGGGGGCCGATCCGCGCGCCTTTGCCGAAAGTCGTGACCATTTCGAAGCTCTGGCCAAAAACACCGTCAGGAATGGCAAAGGCGGCTTTATGCCGGTCAAGCTGGAAATGTCGTTCCGCTCCTCGGGAGCGGTGCTGGAGGCGGTGGATCGGGTGTTTCGTGATCCGGCCCATCATGACGGGCTGGAGCGTGATTCCGTCGCCCCCGTGCATCAGGCGCGGCGGGGCGATCTGCCCGGCTTTGTCGATATCTGGCCTCTGGTCAAACCCGAGAAAGATGATGTGTCGGATGAATGGGTGCCTTCGCTCAAACCGTCGCGCCAGCCCGCCCCTCCGGTGCAGGTCGCCGACCAGATTGCCGCCCAGATTGCCCAATGGTGCTCGGCGGACAGCACCGAGCGGATCAGCGCGACCGGTTCCGATGACAGGCTGGTGCAACGGCGGATCATGCCGGGCGATATCCTAATTCTGGTGCGCAAACGCTCGGGCTTTTTCGAGGCGATGATCCGCGCGCTCAAAAACCGCCATGTTCCGGTGGCGGGCGCCGACCGTCTGTCGCTGACCGACCATATCGCGGTGATGGACCTGATGGCTCTGGGGCGCGCCGCTTTGTTGCCCGATGACGATCTGACTCTCGCCGCTTTGCTGAAATCGCCGTTGTTCGGTTTGAACGATGACGATCTGCTGGTGCTGGCGCCGCACCGGACCGGGTCGCTTTATCAGGCCTTGCGCGAGCATCCGGTCTATCGCTCGGCGTTCGACCGGTTTGAATCATGGCGGTTGCGGGCTGTCAGCGAAGGGCCGTTCAGCTTTTATGCCTCGGTCCTGTCTGCCGATCGCGGCCGCGAGACCCTGTTGGGTCGGTTGGGGGCGGAAGCGGCCGATGCGATTGATGCGTTTCTGAATGCCGCCCAATCCTACGAGATGCACCATTCGCCCTCGCTGCAAGGATTTTTATTGGCTTTTTCGGGCACGAAAACCGAGATCAAGCGCGATATGGAAGCCGGACGCAACGAGGTGCGCGTGATGACCGTGCACGGCGCCAAAGGGCTTGAGGCACCCATCGTGTTTTTGCCCGATACGGTCAGTTTGCGCGATCAAACCAAAACCGGACATTTTCCGCTGCTCAACAGCGAGAGCCAACCGCCTCTGGCCGTCTGGGCGCGCTCGAAAAAAACCGATCCCGACCAGATCAATCTGGCCAGAGAGGCGGGTGTTGCCTTGCAGCTCAAGGAATATCGGCGATTGCTTTATGTCGCGCTGACGCGGGCGCGCGAGCGGCTCTATGTGGCGGGTTTCCAAGGCAGTCACGAGCCCAAACCCGAATGCTGGTACGAGATGATCCGGCGCGGTCTCGGCGATGACCTGCAACCGGTGCCCGAAGGGCAGGGGCCGGAGGGCAGCCTGCGTTTTGCCCCGCACGGTTTGCGTCCCTCCGGCGGATTGACCGACCAAGCGGGCCCACAAGAGGAAGCCCGCATTGCGGCCCGTGTACCCGACTGGCTACGGCGCGATGTGGTGCGCGAGGACGAGGTGTCCCCGCCGGTGCGGCCCTCGCATGCGCTCAATGCGGCGGACCGTTCTGATCGCCCGCTGGATACGCCATGGCAGAAACAGGCGCAGATGCGCGGTACACTGGTTCATAGCCTGCTGGAATTGCTGCCCGCCTGTCCGGCTGACAAGCGCAAGGAGGTGGCGCGTCTCTATCTGAAGAAATCATCCAAGGCCCTGTCGGCCAGCGATCTGCCCGCCCATGATCTGGATTCCGTGATTGCGGGCTGTCTGGCTCTGCTGGACGATCCGCGCTTTGCCCCGCTGTTCGGGCCGACCAGCCGCGCCGAGGTCAGCATCGCCGGAGCGGTTGCCTTCGGACCTGATCGGGTGATGCGCAAGGTCTCGGGCCAGATCGACCGTCTGGCTGTGTTGCCCGACCGGATTCTGGTGGCCGATTACAAGACCAGCCTCTCCCCGCCCAAGCGGATCGAGGACATCGACCCGACCCATGTGCTGCAATTGGCGCTTTACAGCGCTTTGCTGCAATCGCTCTATCCGGACAAGCCGGTCGAGGCCTTTGTGCTCTACACCGCCGGTCACAGTCTCTGGCAGGTGCCCGATCATCTGCTGGATCAGGCGCTCTCTTGAAGCTTGGTCTTGCGCTTCATACATGGAGTCGGGATAGACTGGAATAAATGGTCGGGGTGACTTCTCATCTTGCCTCAACTCCTCTAGCCTCCGGCCCAGATGAGAATCACTTTGTTCAGGGAAACAGACCAATGACCGAAAAAACAACCGATGCGACCTTTGCCGCCGATGTCCTGAATGCCGCCGAACCCGTCGTGGTCGATTTCTGGGCGGAATGGTGCGGCCCGTGCCGGATGATCGCCCCTGCTCTCGATGAAATTTCGCACGAGATGGAAGGCAAGGTCAAAATCGTCAAATTGAATGTCGATGAAAATCCCGCCGTTGCCGCCCAATACGGCATCCGGTCGATCCCGACGCTGCTGATCTTCAAAAACGGCCAGCTCGCCTCGCAAAAGGTCGGTGCGGCATCCAAGACCGATCTGTCGAAGTGGATTTCGACCAGCATCTGACGCTGGGGTCATTCTCTCCCGAAAGGGCGCGCTGCGCCCTTTTTTTACGGGCGAGACAGATTTTCAGGGGCTAGACAGGCGGCGTCTTGTTGCGCGCCAGCGCGTCACCCGCCAGATAGAGCGATCCGCATATCACCACACGCGGCGGCACGGGCCATGCCTGCTGGCCGATCTGCTGCAACGCATCCTCGATGGTGTCGGCGACGGTGGCTGTCAAGCCCGCCTGACGGGCGTGGTCTGCGACTTCACTGGCCGGACGGCCGGCACTTTGTCCGGCAATGCCGACAGCAAAGACGTGCTGCGCCATGCCTTGAAAATTAATCAGAAATCCGACCGAATCCTTGCTGGCCAGCATGCCGGACACCAGCACCAGCGGGCGGGGATTTTGGCGGTCCAGTCGGGTCAGAGCTTGCGCGAGCACGCGGCCACCATCGAGATTGTGACCGCCGTCGAGCCATAATTCGCTGTCTTGCGGCAATCGGGCGGCCAGCACACCCTTGCCGAGATTTTGCATGCGGGCGGGCCAATCGGCCCTGGTGATGCCGCGCTCGAACAGACCGGTATCTTGCAAGCCGAAGCCTGCGGTCCGCAGCGCGGCAATCGCGGTAGCCGCATTGATCTGCTGGTGTTGTCCGGCCATTTTCGGCAAAGGCAGATCGAGCAGGCCGGTCTCGTCCTGATAGACCAGCCGGCCGTTTTCCTCGATCACATGGTATTCCTGCCCGTAGCGGACCAGCGGCGCGCGCAGGCGTTCGGCGATCTGTTCCAGCACCGCCTCGCTGCCCTCGTGCTCCTGACGGGCAATCACCACAGGGGTTCGGGCTTTGATAATGCCGCCTTTTTCAGCCGCAATCACCTTGATGTCGGAACCGAGGAAATCGGTATGGTCGATCGAGACCGGCGTGATTACGGTGACAAGTGCCTGTTCGATCACATTGGTGGCATCGAAACGTCCGCCCAAGCCGACCTCGAACAGCACCAGATCGGCGGGATGCTCTGAAAACAGCAGCAGGGCCGCCGCCGTTGTCATTTCAAAAAACGTCATCGGCTGGCCCGCATTGGCGGCTTCGCAGCGTGCCAGCGCATCGGCCAGCAAGGCTTCGGAGACAATGGCACTGCCGCCCGCTTGTCCGATGCGGATACGCTCGTGGAATTGGACCAGATGCGGGGAAGTATAGACATGGACCGAAAGGCCCTGAGCCTCCAGCATGGCGCGCATGAAGGCGATGGTCGAGCCCTTGCCATTGGTGCCTGCCACATGGATGACAGGTGGCAAACGACGCTGCGGATCGCCCAGAGCCGCCAGCAAACGGATGATGCGATCCAGAGACAGATCGATCAGCTTCGGATGCAGGGACAGCAGGCGGGCCAGCAGCGTCGTTGAATGTTCCAACTCGGTCAGATCCGGTTAGCGCGCTGCGATGACAGCGATTTCAACCTTGTATTCGGCAGTAGCCAGCTTGGCTTCGACCGTCGCGCGGGCTGGCGTGCAACCGGGGGCAACCCAGGAATCCCAAACGGCGTTCATGTCGCCGAAGGTGCCCATATCGGTCAGCCAGATGGAGGCCGACAGCAGCTTGGTCTTGTCGGTGCCGGCTTCGGCCAGAATGGCATCGATCTGGGCCAGAATGTCGGCGGTCTGGTCATGGACGCTGCCGCCTTTGGTGGTGCTGGCGACCTGACCGGCCAGATAGACGGTGTTTCCGTGAATGACGGCTTTGCTCATGCGGGGGCCGCAGCCAATGCGTGTGATGCTCATTTTCATCTCCAATCCTGTTACGTCAAATGTGTTGTGATCGTTCTGTTGCCAGCGGCGGCGGCTTTGCCTCGCCGTGCTCGCACATGATGGGGTTAGCTTGCCGCGGGGATTGTGGCAACAGTTGAGTGCGGCAAAGTCGGGTTATCATGGCATGATAGCGCTTGTGTCGGGCAGGGATTCGATCACAATACCGGAATTCGCGTTGCTGTTGTCCGTGCGCAATGATAGCTGTGTCGCCACAAGAGCCCATTTTCTTTTTCGGATTTGCCTTTCAGGGATCAAACCATGAGCGATGTCGATTTTCTGGTCGAACGGCGTCATTTGAAATCGAGCCGCGCGCGCTGGCGCATGCTGGCTTTTGTGATTTCGGGATTGGCGGTCATCGGCGCAGGCTGGCTGGCCCTCGGCAAACAGGAACTGGGTGATCATACCGCCCATGTCGCGCGGATCGACATCAAGGGCGTGATTACCGGTGACAAGCAAACGCTTGATGTCATCAAACGCGTCAAGGACAGCAAGGCCAAAGCCGCTTTGGTGGTGATCGACAGCCCCGGTGGCACGGTGACGGGCTCGGATGCGCTGTATCAGGCCTTGCGGGATCTGACCAAAACCATGCCTGTTGTGGCCGTGGTGGACGGCACGGCCGCTTCGGGCGGTTATATCGCGGCGCTGTCGGCCGACCAGATCATTGCGCGCCGCACCGCCATTGTCGGCTCGATCGGTGTGTTGTTCCAGTATCCCAATGTCGTCAAATTGCTCGATACGCTCGGCGTCAAATTCGAGGGCGTGAAATCAAGTCCGTTAAAAGCAGCTCCCAATCCGGTCGAGCTGACAACACCCGAAGCGCAGGCCGCGCTGGAAGCGGTGGTGATGGACACATTCGGCTGGTTCAAGGAGCTGGTGCAGGAGCGTCGCCATATGAGCGATGACGAGCTGAAAGCCGTGTCCGACGGCCGCATTTATACCGGCAAACAGGGTCTTGCGCTCCGGCTGGTTGACCGTCTGGGCGACGATCGGGATGCGATCTCTTGGCTCGAACAAGAAAAAGGGCTTGATAAAGGACTGAAAATACGGCGATACAAGCCCGAGCGTGATCTGGATCGGTTCGGGTTGCTCAAAGGTTTGGCCGGATTGTCGGAATGGATGGGATTGGGTGGCATGGGTTCGCTGCTCCGCCATCTTGACAATCAAAGCGAGGCGGTTGTTCTTGACGGGCTTTTGGTGCTCTGGCACCCTGAAGCCAGTCACCACTGAAGTGTTTTTATTATCAATGAACCTCTTTTGAAGATGTTGGGGCCATGATCAAATCGGAACTGGTACAAAAAATCGCTGACCACTATCCCGAGCTCTATCAAAGAGACGCGGAAAACGTCGTCAATGCCATTCTTGAAGAGATTGGCAACGCGCTGTCACGCGGGGATCGGGTCGAAATCCGTGGCTTCGGGGCGTTTTCGACCAAGCAGCGCGATGCCCGTGTCGGCCGCAATCCGCGCACCGGTGTGCATGTGCCGGTCGAGGAAAAGATGGTGCCCGTGTTTCGGGCAGGCAAAGAAATGCGCGAACGGATCAACCGCTCACGCAACGCTTGACCGCTTGGCCTGAAAGGCACAGCCATATGAAGGGCATTATCAAAGCCATTGTTTTCGTGCCCTTCGCTCTGGTTTTTCTGGTGTTTGCTGTGTCCAACCGCGCCGATGTGTCGGTCGTGCTCGATCCCTTCGGTGTGACGGGCCAATGGGCGCAGGTGTCGGTGCCCTTGTTTCTGGTGATGATTGCGGCGGCTTTGCTCGGTGTGCTGGTCGGTGGTGCCGGGGCATGGTGGGCGCAACGCAAGGCCCGCGAGCGTGTGCGGATCGCCCAGCGCGAAGTCGACAGCTTGCGGCAGGAACTCGACCGCTTGCGCCGCGCCTCCGACGAGGCCGCCGCCATTTCGATGATCAAATAACGGATTTGATCGCCAGCCTCCCTGATACGGAGCCATGACCATGCAAGTGATTTCAACGACGGGTGTTGATGCCGCTTTGTCCATGCAGCTTCTGATCGACGCACTGGCAGAGGCGTTTTGCTCGGATATGGTGGTACCCTTGCGCCATCATCACACCATCAGCCGCAACGATGCCGATGCGACTTTGCTGCTGATGCCCGCATGGACGGGGGCGGGGGCTAAAAAATCCTATCTGGGCACCAAGACGGTCACGGTGTTTCCCGCCAACAGCACGCGCAATCTGCCGAGTATTTTCGGCTCCTACCTGTTGCTCGACGGCACCAGCGGCGTGCCTTTGGCGACCATGGACGGAGCACGCCTGACAGTATGGCGGACGGCGGCGGCCTCCGCACTGGCGGCCCGCTCGCTGGTCCGGCAGGACGCGCAAAACATGCTGATGGTGGGTGCGGGCGCGCTCGCGCCTTTTCTGATCCGCGCCCATCTGGCGGTGCGGCCCTATCGGCAGATCAAGTTGTGGAACCACCGTTTCGGGCGTGCCGCGGCTCTGGCGGCGGAGCTTGCAGCGCAAGGCCTTCCGGTCAGCGCGGTGGAAGATCTGGAAGCGGCTGTGCGGCAGGCCGATCTGGTGTCCTGCGCCACGCTGTCGGTCGACCCGTTGATCAAAGGCGACTGGTTGCAGGCGGGCACCCATGTCGATTGTGTCGGCGCATTCCGCCCCTCGATGCGCGAAACCGATGATGCGGTGGTTGCCCGAGCGACCCTGTTTTGCGACACCCGTGCGGGCGCGTTGAAAGAGGCGGGTGATCTGGCCCAGCCGATGGCCAGCGGGCTGATCACCGAGGCCAGCATAGCCGCCGATCTGTTCGATCTGGCTGCCAAACGCCATCGGGGCCGTCGCAGCGGGGAAGAGATTACCCTGTTCAAATCGGTCGGTACGGCGATCGAGGATCTGGCAGCGGCCATTGCGGTGTGGGAAGCGGTCAGCGCCTGATCGGGCGGGCTGATTTTTCGGAGTTAAAACGGCAATCATGGCTGTTTAATCGCGTTGTCCGGCCCTATAATGGTTATCAATGGATTTGACAGTCAAAATATGCGGATTGCGCACGCCCGAGACCCTGCATGCGGCGATAGAGGCCGGTGCGGATTGGGTCGGCTTTGTGTTTTTCCCGAAATCACCGCGTCATGTCAGCCTGGATGAAGCCCGCGCTTTGGGTCCGCTGGTGGCTGGCCGCGCCCAAAAAGTGGCTTTGCTGGTTGATGCGCCCGATGCGATGATTGCAGACGTCATTGCGGCATTGCAGCCCGATTTCCTGCAATTGCACGGGCATGAAACACCGGAACGGGTCGGCGAGATCAAACAGCGGTTCGGCGTGCCACTGATCAAGGCCGTTGGCATTGCCGGTCAGGATGATCTCATCCAAGCCCGCGCTTATGAAAGCGTGGTCGACTGGATGCTCTATGATGCCAAACCTCCCAAACAGGCGGTCTTGCCGGGCGGCAATGGCGTCAGCTTCGATTGGACCTTGTTGAAAGAGGCCGGAAAACAGCATCATTTCATGCTTTCTGGCGGGTTGGATGCCGACAATGTTGCAAACGCGCTTGCGATAACAGGTGCTGCGGGGGTAGACGTGTCCTCGGGCGTGGAAAGTGCTCCCGGCATCAAAGACACCAAACGGATCAAAGCCTTCATGGCGGCGGTCCGTCAATCGGCGATACACTGAAAAAGGATGGTTCAGCGTGACTGTGCAAAACCCCAATTCGTTCCGTAACGGTCCCGACGAAACCGGTCATTTCGGCCTGTTCGGCGGGCGGTTCGTTGCCGAAACCCTGATGCCGCTGATCCTGTCTCTGGAAAAAGCCTATGACGTGGCCAAGAACGACCCGGCCTTTCAGGAGGAAATGCGGTCCTATCTGACCCATTATGTCGGCCGTCCCAGCCCGCTTTATTATGCCGAGCGGCTGACCGAGCATCTGGGCGGGGCGAAAATCTACCTCAAGCGCGACGAGTTGAACCATACCGGTGCCCACAAGATCAACAATGTGATGGGCCAGATCCTGCTGGCCATGCGGATGGGCAAGACCCGCATCATCGCCGAAACCGGCGCGGGCCAGCACGGCGTCGCCACCGCAACCGTCTGTGCGCGGTTCGGGCTGAAATGCATCGTCTATATGGGTGCGGTCGATGTCGAGCGGCAAAAGCCCAACGTGTTCCGCATGAAAATGCTGGGCGCGGAAGTGGTGCCGGTGGTGTCGGGGGCCAAGACCCTGAAAGATGCCATGAACGAGGCCCTGCGCGACTGGGTGTCGAATGTCGAGGACACATTTTATTGCATCGGCACGGCAGCCGGTCCGCATCCCTATCCCGCGATGGTCCGGGATTTCCAGTGTGTGATCGGCCGCGAGGCGCGCGAGCAGATGCTGGAGCGCGAAGGCCGCTTGCCCAATTCGCTCATTGCCTGCATCGGCGGCGGCTCCAATGCCATCGGCCTGTTCCATCCCTTCCTCGATGACAAGGATGTGGCAATTTACGGGGTCGAGGCGGCAGGCCATGGCCTGTCCTCGGGCGCGCATGCGGCTTCGCTGACCGGCGGCCGTCCGGGCGTGCTGCACGGCAACCGCACCTATCTCTTGATGGATGATGACGGCCAGATTGCCGAAGCGCATTCGATTTCGGCGGGTCTCGATTATCCCGGCATCGGCCCCGAACATTCGTGGCTGCATGATATCGGCCGCGTGCAATATATTTCGGCCACCGACACCGAGGCTCTGGAAGCCTTCCAGCTGTTGTCGAAGCTGGAAGGGATCATTCCCGCGCTTGAACCCGCCCATGCCATCGCCAAAGTGTGCGAGATCGCTCCGAAACTGCCCAAGGACCATCTGATGATCGTCAATATGTGCGGGCGCGGCGACAAGGATATTTTCACAGTGGCAGAGCACCTCGGCGGGATGGATTGAGACGTGAACCGCCAGGATCGGGGCCGAAACCCTCGGCCCTGCCTTTTTACTCCCACTTTCCCGCGCTCCATGGTAGTGAGACATCATGACAACACGCATTGAAAACCGTTTCGCGAAAGTTCGCGCCGAACATCGCGCCGCTCTGGTCACCTTCGTGATGGGGGGTGATCCCGATCCCGAAAGCTCGTTCGAGATCATCAAGGCGCTGCCTGCGGCAGGCGCGGATCTGATCGAAATCGGCATGCCCTTTACCGACCCGATGGCCGATGGTCCGGCGATTCAGGCGGCAGGCTTGCGGGCACTGGCTGCGGGCCAGACCCTGATCAAGACGCTGGCTCTGGTGACGCGGTTCCGCCAGACCGATACAGAGACACCGGTCATCCTGATGGGTTATTTCAATCCGATCTATATTTACGGCGTCGACCGTTTCATCGTCGATGCCCTGAAAGCGGGTGTCGACGGCCTGATCGTTGTCGACCTTCCGCCCGAGGAAGATGCCGAATTGTGCAAGCCCGCGCTTGATGCCGGGCTCAGCTTCATCCGGTTGGCCACGCCGACCACCGATGATGCGCGTCTGCCGAAAGTGCTGACCAACACGTCGGGCTTTGTCTATTACGTGTCGGTGACCGGCATTACCGGTTCGGCGATCAGCGATCATTCGGGCGTAGCCGCCTCGGTGGCGCGGATCAAGTCGCATACCGCTTTGCCGGTTGTGGTCGGCTTCGGTGTCAAAAATGCCGAAACCGCCGAAACCGTGGCGCGCGGGGCCGATGGCGTGGTGGTTGGCTCGGCTCTGGTCGAAGCCGTGCGTTTGTCGCTGGTCGATGGCAAGGCCACGGCCGCGACCGTGCCTGCCGTGACAGGTCTGGTCGGGGAATTGATCGAAGGTATTCGCCGCGTTCACAAGGCCTAACAGGACTTGTGACCATCGGGCAGAGGGATTGCGCATGAATTGGATTTCCAACGTCGTTCCGCCAAAAATCCGGTCGTTTTTGCGCCGTGATACGCCGGAAAATTTGTGGATCAAGTGCCCCGAAAGCGGCCAGCTGGTGTTCCACAAGGATGTGGAAGCCAATCTGTTTGTGATTCCCTCCTCCGATTACCACATGCGGATGACGGCCACCCAGCGTCTGGCCAGCATGTTCGACGAGGGCCAGTATGACGCCATCGCCTTGCCGGATGTACCGGCCGATCCGCTGAAATTCCGCGACGAAAAGCGTTATGCCGACCGCATCCGCGATGCTCGGTCCAAAACCTCGCAGATCGATGCCGTCAAAGTCGGCCACGGGCGGGTGGAAGGCCAGCACCTGACCATCGGCGTGCAGGATTTCGATTTCATGGGCGGTTCGCTCGGCATGGCGGCGGGCGAGGCGGTGGTGACGGGTCTGGAAACAGCCGTGGCACGGCGCACGCCTTTCGTGATGTTTGCGGCTTCGGGCGGTGCGCGGATGCAGGAAGGCATGTTCTCGCTGATGCAGATGCCGCGCACGACCATTGCGGTGCGGCGCCTGCGCGAGGCGCGCCTGCCCTATATCGTGGTGCTGACCAATCCGACCACAGGCGGCGTGACCGCCTCTTATGCGATGCTGGGCGATGTGCATATTGCCGAACCCGGCGCGCTGATCGGTTTTGCCGGTCCGCGTGTGATCGAACAGACCATCCGCGAGAAATTGCCCGAAGGCTTCCAGCGGTCGGAATATCTGCGCGATCACGGCATGGTCGATCTGGTTGTCCATCGCCGCGACATGAAGGCCACGGTGGCTCGGCTGTGCCGCTTGCTGACCGATCGTTCGGCAGCGGCCTGAAACCTTTACGACTCCTTAATTTTGCCTTGATAGACTCCTAATCCGGTGCGGATGCCGCGGGTGTGGGACACGAGATGAGCAACGTGGGGCGTGATCGGTCAACAGGGCAGGGCGGCGCAAGCCATTCCTCCTCTGACATACGGCTGACGGCACGCGACCGCTCGGTGGTGTCCAGCTCGTCCGGTTCCGCCAAATCGCCTTCCCGCAAATCCGCAAAAGCGCCTGATGACGACGCGCCTGCACCCAAAGCCAGCAAGCGGGCAGAAACCAAACAAGACAGTTCCGGCAAAAAGCGCAGCCGCAATGCTGCGCGGCGTCCGGTCTCGTGGCTGGCGC
>Ga0114973_10001914_pt1 | contig 15250 bp, 18 predicted proteins | sample M_140807_MF_Meta_FD_87025 | JGI IMG/M metagenome (GOLD analysis project Ga0114973, IMG submission 87025) | Freshwater microbial communities from Lake Montjoie, Canada to study carbon cycling - M_140807_MF_MetaG | ecosystem: Environmental > Aquatic > Freshwater > Lake | place: Lake Montjoie... | reverse complement strand
GGTAGCGCCCGCAGGCAGCGACTGTGACAATAAAATATTTAATGCACCGTTATTCGTTCCACATCCCAACGCTGGAGGGTTAAATCCTTGATAATCATACCCTGGCGTCTGTGCTGCCGCAGGCGTGAACAACAGTAAGCCAAATAAAAACGCCAACATAACGTTTCTATTTGGGATTCTTGATTTAACGCACTTAATCCGTTTTCTCAACATAACCACGAGCCGCAAGAAGTGTAAAAGAAACAACAGCAATTGTTATATAAATAACCATTTCCGACACAAAATAGCGCTTAAAATAATGGTCAATAAGGTGCGAAATCGCACCCCATATGCCTATCCACAGAAATACTGTCAGTATTGTTTCTTCTAAATAATGACGGTACGGCTTCGTTGACGCCATTCCTATAATTAGCCGGGGAGTTAAAGACCAAAGGATGCAGTACTGGCTAACATAGGGCGTACTGGGTTGCCTGGCTGGTACGCCGCCTTGCACTGAATATTCGGCTCAGGGCACGGCTCGCACTGTGCCGCAGGGCACGCCGGGCACGCCTTCGGATCAGGGCACTTGACCACTGGGCAGCGAGGGCGCGGGCACGGCGGGCAGTCGCCAATCTTACACGGCTTCGAGCACGTCGAAATACACGGCGGGCACTTCGGTACTCCTGACTTGAGTACATACTTCGACATATCAGGGAGCGGCGGGCACTCCGTCTTGAGCATATACTTGGACATATCGGGCAGCGGCGGGCAAGGCGGCACCGCCGACTTCTTCATCCACTTGGACATATCAGGCGTAGGGCATGACGGGCAGGGCGGGCACCGCTCTCTTGCTGCATAGGGCATTCCAGTAGGGCACGAGTTAGATCCTGCATCCGCGCCACCCGTTGCACAACCGCACGGTCTCGGCTTCTGGCAGCGACCGCATAGACCGCTCGTCGCCGCCGAACTGGGCCACTCTGGTGGCGTCGGCATACTTAAGTCAATCGATGACGGCGCAATCGGCATCGCTGGGCAACCGCAAGGTTTCGGCTTATTACAACGGCTGCAGCTGCCGCCGCCGGCATCGAAGTTCTCTAATACTTTACCGCGGGAGCGTCCAAACAAATATCCCACAATTAACATGAGCGCTACGCCCAGTAAAAGAATCATAGGCGACACCTTCATTCCTGAAGCCATTCTATTCAGTATAATGGTTTTTTATGCCGGGCGTTCTAAAAATTGAGAGATACCTGAATTTCTAACATAATATGTTAGTTATGGAATACGTACGTGGGTGTTGGGCTATTGTTGTGCCCGTGTATAATAAAATAAAGGAATACACAATCTTTGCGTATTCATATATTAAATATGGTCTTCCGTTTGTGCTTGTTTATCTAATTCACATTATTTCCACAAATGTATATGCGAATCTCTGCGCGAATCTCTCCTTTGTCGGTTTCATCAATTCGCTCTTCCTCATCGGCAGTCCTATTTGTAGTATGATTCTACAGATTGTAACGCATACAAATACGGCGTTCATTGCAATCATCTCTGGTCTCTGTATTGTCGTCATTGGATACGTTCCCCGTAATCTTGAGGCAAACCGCCCTCAGGAGCCAGTGAGACAGACGAACGGGGGTATGTTGGGTGGAAGGACATACTAGGGCGCCACTACGTCTTACGCGTAAACTTTGCCGTCGGGTCCACTTTCGGGCAGCCGAACATCTGCGGGTACCAGTTGCCCCACGTATCACCTAGGCGCGAGCAGACCATCTGGTAGTTGCCCTTCCACGAATATGACGCACTCACCTCATCAGGATTTTTGATACATCCAAAATTGGTAGGGTCGCCTAGGTTCGCCGCCTGAATCTGTCGGCACATCTCCAGAGCGCGCGTCTTATAATCTAATCCTCCCGCCATTGAATCATCAAAACTTGCCGCCGAGCCACGGTGCCGAATATTATCATCACTCATTGCGTAGTCGCCGGATCCGATACCATTTGACGCCGAGCCTGCAGCGGGACCCCCATGGGTTCCAAAGGGACCCACGCTCATACCCTGTACTAAATTGAGGTCATCCTGTGACGGCATATGTGCCTCCGATATATTGTAACGTTGCCTTAATTCGGGCTTCGGTGGTCCCATTAAAATACTCATTGCATCGGGTCTAGAATCGCCTGTAAGATTTCTGAGTACCGCTAGCTGTTGTTCGTAGAGCCGCTGAATATTGGGAGGAATCGGCGTTCCGCTAATCATATATTTGTTCATACTTGTCTCTATCGCGGTAATCTTATCCAGCACTTCCTGGCTCTGTTTGAGTGCAGGGTCGCTTTCTAGTCCAATAGAGAGGCTCCATTTCATATTACGGGCGATTTCCATTATAGATTGTATTGTATCTCCGGCAGGAAATCCCGTAGGACCAATAGACATTGAGTTTGTCGATCCGCCTACAGGATTGGATACAGATACATCGGGTACAGGACCGTTTTGACCCGTTTCTAGCGTATTTAGGAATTTATTCGCGTCTTCAGGTGTAATATTTACATCGCCGATTTTTGTTTCTCCACGCTGTACACTTGAAATAATATCACCCAGATTGGCGGCAAGTTTATCTAATTCCGCAATGCGTGCTGTAATAGTTGGCGCCGTGGATCGGAGATTGGATAATTGTAGGCTTTCTGCCTGAACCCGCTTTCTTAGATTTACAAGTATATCCAGTGTCAGTCCGTTGGACGCCGTGAACGCCGTAGATGTCATACTATCTTGTGTCTGTGATTTTCCGCGCAAAATGTCTATAGAACATTCGTACGCCTTACGAAGTTGTACGGTATCATCAAAACTTATAGAAACGGCGTCAGAGCTGGCAAGTGCGGCTTGTAACTGATTCTGTAAATTATCCGCCTGCATTGAGAAATATTGCGTCTGCTGTAAAGACTGGGGGTCTAGATTTAGGGTCATCGGATCCTGAGCATTGTATAGGAGTTGGAAGTTTTTGATGACCTCCATTAAGGCTTCAACATCCTTTGGCTGGGCTAATGCTATCTTCGGATCGGTTGTGGTTGCCGCCGATGTATCGCGCGGAAATGCCGATGTCTGATTGGCGGTCGGTACATCGCCGTCAAAGCCTTCTACGCTTTTTCTATTCGCATATAGAAATCCTAAAAAGATTAGGACAAATGCGAAAAGGAGCACTGTCTCTACTTTCATTCCCTCTAACACGGGGTGTCAAAATTCGCTCACATAACGCCTCATATTACTAAGTAAGTTGAGGTATTCTAACCGGGTGTACGTGTTATTAATTACATCTGGCGAGTAGCATTTAATGCTGTTTGTGCTTCTTGTATTTGAGCAAATGTTGTTCCATTAGGAACAATGCGTTTTTCAATTAAATTAGCCAGTAATCCTTGTGCCAAAGTTTGTTGTTGCTCTGGGGTAGGTTTAGGTGCCGTTTGATTCAACATATCAAAACCTTGCGATTTGTAATATTCTAAGGTTTCTGTCATATATGCATTAAAAGAGTCATTTGTAAAAGCAAAGGGTATCGCCCCTGTAGAAGATGCTACCGGAGGCATTAGCGGTGAATAGTTATTACACTTTATCATTAGTTCCGCGCTACGAATCTTCTGTGCTAAAGTGCTCGCATCCATCATCACAGACTGGTTTGTAAAGGTGTAATTATTGATAGGGCTCACCTGTGCCGTTGCGGGCAAAATAGACTCCATCGTTGACGGAGGATCGGACGAAATTGCGTTGGGTGGCGTAGGTGCGTATAAACCCGTCGTAGAAGCCGGAGCTCTTTGTTGCTGCTGCTGTTGCTGCTGTGCGGGCTGTGTATCCCATCGTGACAGCACCAGCCCCTGAGTTGTATTCACCTGTCCCCGCGTACTTTGTAGTGCTGCTCCAACGACCGGCGCCATTAACACTACATCCGCAGGCTTCGGTACCGGTCGCGTTGTACCCGTAGTAGAAGGGAGTGTATTATACATATTTGCAAGTTGGGTGTATGTGAAATTTACTGGGATTGACGCTACCGCATTGTAAATATTTATGTAACCTGGATTTGGAATCGTAGATCCCGTTGTAGGTACTTTTTGTAAAGCTGTCATGAGCCCCATCTTAATTGCTGGGTCCGTCTCATTTGTAATTAAGGCGTTAATGAGCTTTACAGCTAATGTATTCATCATTTGTGAGCTCACTTGTGTTGACGGTTGCGCAATAGGAGCGGATGATACATACGGAGACTCTACATTCGCCCCTGCAGATCTAGCCGTTCCTGATGAATTATTATGAATTGATGAACCGCTTGCTACAGGCGATGGTACAGGTTGTATGGTAGGTAGTCTCGGCGTTGAATTGGGAGCAGTCTGAGGCAATGGCTCAGTCTGGACAATTTTGAAATTGAGTGTCTTGGATCCAAAAAATACGGGTCCAGGTTTGACTATGGTCTGGTTCTTGAAATTATAAGCGTATACCTGATTTTGAGAATTTGTTACATTTAGAATTGCTTCTAGCGGAAACGAATACGTTACATTTGGCAAATCACTTGTTACATTGAGCATATACTGACCACCCGATGCTATATTTGTTTTGAGTGTATTTATTGTACCTTGATCCAACTGGCTTGCAGCGACTGTAAATGATGGCGTAGAGGTCTGGTCCTCTGTTGCATAAGAACCTGTTCGTACATCGCCTATACGAATCATACCGCTGTTCAATACTTGTAGATTCATAGACGGAGGCGGGGGCGACGGGGGTGGAAGGGGCGGTCCGTTCAAAATTGGCGACGGGCTATTGACCGATGTATATCCTACAATTGGTACGAATCCGCCTGCCATAAGAAATCCTGCTCCTGCTGAAGAACCGGCTAAAGGACCTGACTGCATAACAACACTTGCCAACGGTGGTGTATATGTTGTTAATCTAGACGGTGCACCTGCACCCGCGGCTGTACCTGACATCGCAGAGTTATCCATAGGTTGAATATTGTATCCACCTCCAACAACAGTATTAGAGCCTGCAAAACTATTTGCGCGTCCATTGCCATCATTGAGCGAAGTATGTACACTTCCACTTTGGAAACCCTCTAAACTTTTAATATGCGGTACGGCGACAGCCTGTAGTAAATTGGCAGAGCTCATTGCTTCAATCGGTAACTTTTCTACAGCTGCTGCTGCTGCTTCTGCTTCTGCAGGAGGTGCAGATGGTGCAGCTGGTGGAGCATCCGCAAAATACTCGTTACGAGTACGACCAAAAATCTCTGGCCACATGTACAATAACACTATAACAGCAATCGCTGCTACGATTGCCAAAACTGTTCCAACTGACACCATTCTGCTTGTAGTCTTTAAAAAATTTGACTGAATTGTGAGTATTATTATATTACGCACAATGCCTTATAAATTACGTTATAAGGAAGATGACGTTATTGAAGTAGGACTTGACGAAGCGGGTCGGGGCTGCCTATTTGGACGACTGTATGTCGGGGCGGTTATCTTTAGCAATGATACCGATGATATGTTTGACAATGGAGTCGCTCTCAACGAAATTCGTGATTCAAAACTTCTATCAAAGCGAAAACGTGATATACTTTACGATTATATCCAGGAGTGTGCATTGGATAAGGCGACAGCGTTTGTGACTGCCAAAGAGATTGATGAACAGAATGTTCTCCAGGCGGATTTAACAGCTATGCACCGTGCCCTGGACTCACTAACAGTACCATTTGAACGAGTGCTAGTGGACGGTGACCACTGGCGACCCTATAAGGATACGGAGGGACACGCAATTGTAGACGGCGACGCACAGTATCTGGCGATTGCGGCAGCGGGTATTCTTGCTAAGGTCTCGCGTGACCGATGGGTTCAGGAGATGGTGTCGGCTAATCCAGAGTGGGATGCCCACTACGGATTAAGTACAAATATGGGATATGGAACCGCCAAGCATATGACGGGCTTGACGGCACACGGTGTCACGCCTGAGCACCGTCGTAGTTTCGCACCTGTTCGTGCCATTACGGGTGGACCAATGAAACGTGCCAAGTCGTCTGACCGTTGGCTAGGAACGGACGATTAAAGTGGGGTCGCTCTGGTCACTGCGTTTACCCCCTTGGGGTTCACTGCGTTTACCCCCTTGGGTTCACTGCGTTTACCCCCTTGGGGTTCACTGCGTTTACCCCCTTGGGGTTTACTGCGTTTACCCCCTTGGGGTTTACTGCGTTTACCACCAGCCGCCATTCATCTTCACCAGACTGTTATTGACGAGTCCGAGGTTGTTTGTGGCCTGGCGGCGGCTGCGGCGGCTGCGACGCGTCTTGCGGCTCTTGCGCGAGTTGTTGTTGCGGCGGCTGCGGCGGGACTTGCGCGAGTTGTTGTTGCGGCGGCTGCGACGGGACTTGCGCGAGTTGTTGTTGCGACGGGACTTGCGCGAGTTGTTGTTGCGGCGGCGACCTCCCATCATCTTGTTCAGGCTGTTGTTAGAGACCACGTTGGTCGCTTCCTGGCGGCGACCTCCCATCATCTTGTTCAAATTGGCGTTGCTCTGGCGGCGGCTGCGGCGGGACGCACGACGGGACTTGCGGGATGCACGGCGGGAACGGCGCGAAGCACGGCGGGTAGAGCGAGCCATTTGTTTCTGATTACGGCGGCTATTTTTATTCTTACGCATGTAGCCGTAACCACCGCCCGTTGTCACTGAAAACTCGGCAAGGTAAGGATTGCCAGAAGAGGGATTACCAGAAATAGGCATGGATCCAGCGTAATATCCGCCCGCCTGACCTGGTAGCCGGGGGGCAGCCGCTCCTAACGCACCGAACAGACTGCCGACCGTATTGCTCGCTGCCTTGCCAACACCACCTAGTACATTGGTCGCACCCTTGCCTACGCCGCTAACAACATTCGTCGCACCCTTGCCAACACCACTGACAACGTTCGTCGCACCCTTGGCAACATTTCCTACTGCACCCGTAATTGAACCAAAGAAGTTGCCACCGGGTGCTGGATGGACGTTTACAGCCGTAAACGAATTATTAGCATTCGCATTCTTCAACGGTGAAGACTCGGGATCTTGGCTCGCCGGTAGATTATTACGCATAGACGCCCGTGCCCGATTTGTTACAGGAGCATAGTTCTTCTCCACATTAAATAAACGTTTATTGTTCTTAACTGCCTTGGCACCGTTAACGTTCATATTTCTATTCTATAACCGCGATTTTAACCGCGGAAAAATTGAGTACATAAAGCCTACGCCTGTGTTTCTAACAAAATGAAAGTCCTGTATTTTGATACCGAAACAAATGGGCTGCCAAAGAGCCGGGGCGGTGCCGATACCGACATAAATAACCATCCAGCACCGGTAGAAATTGCTTGGCAAATATTGGAAGACGGGAAGGTCGTGAAACGGCGTTCGGCACTTATTCAGCCGGATCCGGATCTTGTCTGGAATGCGGAAAGTGCGATGATTCATAAAATCTATAAGCCGTTCGCACTTGCAAATGGCACACCTGCTGCCGATGTGTTTAACGAATTCAAGGAAGACTGTGCGTGTTGTGATGTGATTATTTCACACAATCTTGCGTTTGATCTGCCCGTTGTCAAGTGCGCCTGCCTGCGAATTTGGCCTGGCGAAACGGACTTTTCGTGGCTGCCCGCGATGCAGATTTGTACTATGAAGCTCACCACACCGATATGTAAGCTTCCCTATAAGGATTCTAAGTATCCGCAACGCCCTGGCTCGTACAAGCAGCCGCGGCTTGCCGAGCTTCATACGTTTCTCTTTGGGAATGCGGGGGCGTATGATGCACATCGGGCTGGAAGTGATGTAGACTGTCTAGTAGCGTGCTCTCAGGAGCTTGTGCGTCGTAATATTCTAGTGCTATAATAAGGATGGTGGATGCAGGGCATTTTTTACCGCTTTCACACGGGCAGACTATGTATTATGAAGTCCATGGAAAGGTTGATGGACCCGTGGCACTTGTGCTACATGGTGGACCCGGTGCCGGACTTTCGCCGCACTCCGTGAAGCTGTTTGACTTGACGCGCTGGTGCGTTATATTATACGACCAACGAGGTTGTGGACGCTCTACACCCTTTGGTGTTCCGTCGCTTTCTCACAATACCACTGATGATTTACTCGATGATATGGAACGGCTACGGCGGGCTCTTAGAGTGAAAAAGTGGTATTTAACCGGCGGCTCGTGGGGCTCCACATTGGCATTGGTTTATGCAGAAAAGTACCCACATCGTGTTAGCGGACTGTTATTGCGGGCGCTATGTTTAATGGATGATACCGAATCCGCCTGGCTCTATGAATCGCGCGGTGCTGCTCAAGTATATCCTGCCGAATATGAGCGTTTTTTAGCCCCGTTGACAGTTGCTGAAAGAAAGGGAAATATGAAAGAAATTTTGCATGCGTATCAACAACGGTTAACTAGCCCCAACAAGAAAGTAGCTCTTGAGGCGGCGGCTGCATGGACCGGCTACGAAGATGCTGTTATTTCACTTGTGCCCAAACCGGTTACATTCAAAGGCTCGAAAGATATATCCGTTGCTATTTTAGAAAATCACTACTTCATTAACAGCGGCTTTTTGAAGCCAGGTCATATTTTAGCGAAAGCGCACCGTTTGAAGAACATACCAATTGATGTGATTCACGGACGCTACGATATGATTTGCCCCTACCGCTCCGTTACGGAGTTGTCTAAGATTTTACCACATATTCGTGTAAAACGTGTAGAAGACGGCGGTCACTCCGGTTATTTCAAAGAAGAGCTTGGATATATTCGTAAGATTACAGATGCTTTTGCAAAGGGGGAGCGACGTGACAAAGGGACGTTGAAGGCAGTGCGTGCTGCGAACCTATCTAAATTGAAGACTCGTAAGAGAAGTAGAGAATGAGTGGACGTGGATTGCGTATCTGTGTACTATCAGGCTCATCACGCACGGTTGCGCACGCTTACGGTCTGAGTCAGGATGCTCGTATTATTGAACAAATATTACGAGAAGCCAGTGCTGGAGGGTCTATTAAAATCGATTCCGTAGAGCACGGAGATGCTTATACTTACGGAACGGGTAATCGTGCTACCGGCGCGGTTGATATTAATATCCATTTGGAGGTGCCCTGTCGTATGGCGTGGCGCTACGGACGTATCAATATCGTGGTCGTCAATCAGGAGTGGTGGTATACAGACGCGTGGAAATGGGTGTTGGAGCCGCGAGAGAAGGGCGGTGCCGATATTATTGTCTTCAAATCCAAGTACGCTCGTAATATGTTCTTTGACGTGGAAGAGTCTCGTGCGCGGGTGATTTCTTGGCGCGCCGGTCCAGAAATTTCCGCTGCTTTGTCTGCATTGGGAAAGAAGAAGCGTGAGTTCCTGTACTTGGTAGGTGCATCTGCAAATAAAGCGGCGGCGGCAATGATTATTGTCGGCGTCTGGAAGGCGGAGTGGCCGCCGCTACACGTCTACGGCTCTAAGATGATTATGGACTCCCTACGTGCGAAGTTTTTTGATGCCAGCTCACGCGGAGTGGAACTCCTAGATACCTACGCCACTGAAACGGAACGAGTAAAAGCACAGGCAGAGTACGAATTTCACGTGGTTGCATCGGCGGCGGAAGGATTCGGTTATACATTTGCCGAAGCGGCGGCGGTTGGCGCCCTACCATTATGGACCGATATCGGAGTATACAGTGAACTTTATGGTGATATTCTCGGCGTGGTTGGTAAGATTTCTACACGGAAAGTACTTGAAGAATCGGCATTTCCTGATAAGCCTGTATTATTTAGAGAAGCCGACGTGGTGTATGCAGTTGAGTCTCTTTTGGGGCTAACGAAAGAGGAACAAAAGTCTATGTCTGGTGCACTGCGCCACCGCTCTACAACCCGTATGAAGGAATTCCGTGCGTCGTGCCGCTCTCTACTCAAATCCGCTATTAAACTACTTGTTTTGCCGACTGTAGTTGCCGCGTATCCGCCACGGCTGCCCGCGATTCCTGATTTTCCTCACATAGCTGTGGTGACGCTGACCCATAATCGCCCCAAATGGTTTCCTAATATGGCTAACAACATCCTAAAGTCCGATTATCCCAGTGATAAAATTACCTGGATTATTGCGGATGATAGTAACGGAGATGGGCGCATTGACGGTGCGGTCTCTAAGTTCCAAAGCGTCAATCGTCATATTCGCGTTCGGTACTTATCGATGCCCAAAAAGCTCGCAATCGGTGATAAGCGTAATAAGGCGTGCCTAGCGGCGCCCCCTGAATGTTCTATTTTTATGATGATGGATGATGACGACCACTACCCTGTTTCGTCGATTCGCGCTCGTATGGCGTACCTCAGCGATCCTGCGATTGAATGTGTCTATTGCTCTACTTTGCCAATGTACGACTCCAAACGGTATATTAGCGCAATGAATGTACCGCCGCTCAACTTATCGGTAGCTGAGCGGATTAGCGAGGCATCCCTTGCGTTCAAGCGGTCGTTCTTTGAGACAGGTAAGTTTCCTGCGTCGGTCAATGTTGCTGAAGGCGAGGGATTCATTGTTGGTCGCGAAGCATTGACCGCCGAAATCTCTCCTCGTGGAATTATTGTGTCGTTTCTACACGGCGGCAACGCAACGTCCCGTCGTGTGCCAGAAAGCACTGAAGCCAATGGATGCCATTATGGATTCAGTGATGAATTTTTTACGTACATTTCCGAGATTTCTTTGTAATAGTTCGGTTATTATATCAAAATATTATATTATTGTCTAATATAATATGTTTAATTCACAACATAAGCAAGATATGCTGTTAGAACTATCTGTCTTTAAAGGATACAAAAATGGGTTTTTTATAGATATTGGCGCCCACGATGGAGTTACTATAAATAATACTTTATATTTTGAAAAATATAACAATTGGAGTGGCATAAATATAGAACCAATCAAAAAGGTATATGATAAATTAGTTGTTAATCGTCCAAATAGTATTAATATAAATTGCGCAATATCTAATAATGATGGAACAGCTGAATTTCTATCAAACGATGGCTATACAGAAATGCTTTCAGGATTAAAAGACAATTTTGATCCAAGACATCTTGAAAGATTGCAAAAAGAAAATAATCAAATGGGTTCAACAACACAAACAATTACTGTTATAACAAAAAAACTAGAAACAATATGTGATGAATATAATATTAATCATATCAATTATTTATCTATTGATGTGGAGGGTGCCGAGTTTGAAGTAATTAAATCAATTAATTTTGATAAAATTTTTATTGATATTATTGAATTTGAAAATAATTACGATGATACTAGCGGTCCAATAATCCAATATTTAGAAAATAAAAATTATATTATAATTCATAAATCATTAGATGTTTTTATGATACATGAAAATTCTATTTTTAATAAAGAATGAGATTTCTCTTTAATGTCTGCGACGGGACGCACGACGCTTATTCTTTCTTGTAGATTTTCTAGATTTACCAAAAAATCCAAATACCTTGTTCTTTGCAGCGGTAGCTAAAGATCCTGCCTTATTCTTTGCAGTCTGATACAAAGTTGGCGGTTTTGGCTCACTTCCCCATGCGGGCGGCGGACCAAGGTGGCTAGTATTAAGCGGTGTTCGCGGAACAAATGGAGTTGGCGCTTTTGATGGACCGCTGACAATAGCATATTCACTTATAGTTTCAATACTACCCGTATTATCACTATCAATCTTATAAAATACTTCACCGTTTTTCGAAACAACCTCTACGATTTCTCCTCGCGATCTAGAACCGGCTTCGGGGTTGACACCATCGAGATATACTACAAGATTGCGAACCTTGTATTTTGGTGTTGACATATTCTAATATTTAAGAAGATTAAAAATCTGCAGTTGAGACCCATCGTTTGTTAAACTCAGGGCATAGAGCAACCGTGGTTGCCGCTTGAAACGATTTATAAACCGGTGAGGAGGTATCTATTTTTATCGGTTTGAGTAATTCTGCAGACCCCTTCATTTGTGCTACATAATTTCCAGGACTTGTATTGGTAAAGCCAGGTCCAGGTATTGCGGCGCTTCCACCATTGAACGCTAAATATCGTCCAAGTAATGCACTGATTGCCATCTGCTCTGTAGGGCTTCCTTGTTTGAAAGCTTGTTGAATCTTCGGCAAATAATTATAACTACCGATAGAATAACTCATAATTGCATACTGGATATCGGGAGCAATATACGATAATACTATATCTGTATTAAAATCGACTAATGGTATACCTGCACATCCTGACATGTCAGTAGGAAGTGCTCCAGAAATATCCGATGCGGAATCGGTAACACTCTGATTTGCAAATCCTTCACGGCTTCGCATAGGATTATTATAAATAAATACACACATTGCTAATACTATAAAAAATATAATTGCTACTAACAATTCATCCAGCATCTTATTTAGTCTAAACAAAACAAAACTTTATGAGATAGATGGATTTATCAGGTGCGTACGGTGACCATGTAGAGCCGCTAGCGTTTGCTACAGCCGACTTTGACGATGCCGATGCCGGCTCTGGTACAATGACAAATACTAAACAAGGTATAGAGAACGCCCTACAATTTCATATGAATGTAGGACATACTATTGTGCCCGATGAACGTGATTATCTCCGACCTTGGCGCAAGCGTCTCCGTGACATTCTAACAAATGAAAGTGAAATGCTGACGACCTTTTTAGAAAAACCACTCGAGGATACCTCTATTGTCCAACGCCATTCTCATTTCATCCGCTCCCTTGAACTTCCAACCCTAAGCTCGTCCTCACAGTGGATGAAGGATAAAGTCGCAGTTGTTGCAGATAATGATGCAGTGTTGAGCGAGTTGGAAGCAGAGCTCGGTCATTCTATCAGCGATATTCGTAAGGATATTCACGCCGTTATGAATACGTATTTGGAAACGGTCAAGGAGATGTTTCGTAGTATGGAAATTTTGAACCTGAAGATTGAAAAAGTAGATACGATGAAAAAGCGTCTACTTGGCATTTCCATTGAAGATGTGGAAACAGAGGAAATCCTGGCTCTCAAACAATCGGTCGTAGGATATATTCGGTCCGAGTACGAGCGGAATAAGATCCAGGGCGACTACACCGAGTTTTGTCGGCACTACGCACGCTTTACGGCACTGCGGTCTATCCTGATGGCGCTCAATGTGAGCACAAATAACGCCGATGGACCTATTTGCTCCATTTGTACGACTGAGCGTGTTTGCTGGGCTCTTGTGCCCTGCGGTCACACCTTTTGTAATGGCTGTGCGCAAAAACAGCGGCATCTGTGCTTTGTCTGCCGTACAACGCTACGAGACCGGCAACGCCTTTACTTCATCTAGTAAAGGCTGGGTACAGCCTTTACTTCATTTAACGTTTCGTCAATCCAGGTGACGTTGATGATGGCATCGGTAAGTTTTTTTATAGTTTCGGCGTCCATTGGTATCTTTTGGTTGATTCGTTGTATAAGTGAATTATAACGAATCAAACAGAATTGACGTAGGAATCGGCGGGCTTCTTCACTCGGCTGCTCCATTATGTAGTTCTTGCTGCTGAGCTTATGAGGTGTAGACGGGCAGCTCATTTTTTTTGGATAAAAAATGATAGTGTTGATATAATTAGAATAGAAGGTAAAATGTCTATCGTACCTGGCGCCGGCTCTACGAATTCGCTCCTAGTCCCCACCGGTCCCGCCCCCGCGCCCGCTATCGGTGAACTTCCAGCGCTGTTGAAGCGTTGGATGACGCTCCAAGAGGAGGTTTCCTCCCTCAATGCAGAAATGAAACAGCGTCGCACGCAGTCCAAAGCACTCAAGGATATTATTCTACGTATTATGGAGTCCAACAATGTTGCGAAGATTAATGTAAGCAAGGGGGCGGTTATTCATAGGACACGCGAAGTGACTGAAAAGCTCTCCAATGGCTTTATGCTCAAGCATTTCAAGGAGTTCTTTGGCGGCGATGAGGAACGAGCGGCGTCCCTTGTGAATTATCTAGAAGAAAACCGTACAAGCATTATGAAGCACGATCTCAAACTACAAGTTCCTAAGTCGAACGGTTCAGAGGAAAATTAGATAGTATTAATAGAAACAAAATGCTAGGTGGATTTTTTGCCAACAACATAAATGCTATACTAGAGGCTTCGCCAGTAAGATTATCCGAGCCGTTTGAGAATCAGACCGGTCTAAGTGCGCTACCGTTTCGTGCGGCACTCGTATCATTCCTCACGGTGCTTCTTATCCTCGGACTCATCCTTCTCTTCGGACAGTATCTCTGGAATAATGTGCTCCACGTCCTTGTTCCTAGCGTGAAGGAGGCGAAGTCTGTATGGCAAATCCTAGGCATTTCTATCCTGATTATGCTCCTCAGCCCCGGCACCTGCCAGTGTGCCGTGTAAATTCCTTCCTTCGGTGTAGAGGAATGGACCCCTCCCAAACAAAAATCATAAAATGTTTTTTGTTTGTTTTGTTCGCCGCCGCATATGGATACTTTCTTGGCTCTATATTTGCGTTTGTAATGTACTTACTTGATTGATGCACTAGAAGTACTGGTACTTCCCCTTAATTTCATAAGGTCCCTGCTCTAACGAGAAATGCGGTACGTAATAACCGGGATCGCGTGCTCCAGAGGGGCGGTCTAGATTCGCCTTCTCGGATAGGCACGTAAACGCAATATTGTGCGCCGTCTTGACAATCACGTTACGGAAAGCATTCCTGAGTTGCTCACGCTCCGCGTCATCATACGAAAGCGTATCAATCAATATATTTCCACGATCGTTGAATTTCATAAACTCAACTTCAATATCACGTGAACGCAATGCCTTCTTCAAGCATCGTCCTACGAAGCTTGCAGGCGGCTCAATATCGTGCTGTGTCGCAAACGGAAGCTGGAAGGTCTGGTAAGGACCCGCGCCGGATCCCGTAATATCCGCATCAATACACAGAATTTTCTGAAGAATGAGATTGAGCTCATTGTAAGCCATAGCCTCCTTTGATGCAGGTGCCGCCTGCTTCATCTTATATAGTTGTTTAAGTATTCCCTGTGCTTCCGCGCTGCGGAGTAAGCATTTAGGCATCGTCTCACCCTCTAGTGCAATGACGGCGAATCCCTCGCTCAGGTATTTAGGCCGGAGGTAGAAAAACAGACTTAGTCCAATGAGAACAACAAATAATACTCCCGCATACGGTAACGGATCCATGTCTCTTATAGAAGAATCAGATTTTATGCGGCACCCACTTTTGTGACTGTCGCCGCCCCTGTACGAGTAT
>Ga0114973_10001910_pt1 | contig 15260 bp, 17 predicted proteins | sample M_140807_MF_Meta_FD_87025 | JGI IMG/M metagenome (GOLD analysis project Ga0114973, IMG submission 87025) | Freshwater microbial communities from Lake Montjoie, Canada to study carbon cycling - M_140807_MF_MetaG | ecosystem: Environmental > Aquatic > Freshwater > Lake | place: Lake Montjoie... | reverse complement strand
TTCTTCCTATAGAGCCGTCGTAGACTACGACGTTGATAGGACGGGTGTGGAAGCGTGGTAACACGTTAAGCTTACCGTTACTAATAGCTCAATTGGCTTGATTTATGCACTGAAAAATTTTTTATGATACAAATTGCAATGTTTTTGAATTTTACAGTTAATTTTTTTCAGACTTTTATCAAATAAATTTTTTTTAATTATCATGAGAGTCATCGCTAGACTGGACATCAAAAGTCAAAATTTAATTAAAGGCATACAATTAGAAGGGCTAAAAGTTATAGGAGACCCAAATATTTTCGCACTAAAATATTATGAGGATGGAATTGACGAATTAATACTCATTGATTGTGTTGCTAGTTTATATGGAAGAAATAATTTATTTGGCATCATAAAAGAAGCATCTAAAAATGTCTTTGTCCCGATAACAGCCGGCGGAGGAATAAGAAGCATAAAAGATGCCGAGGAACTATTCTTAAGTGGCGCAGACAAAGTGTTTTTAAATACTTCAGCAATTAACAATCCTCAGTTAATTAATGATTTAGCTAAAAACTTTGGTTCTCAGGCAATTGTTATATCAATAGAAGCAAAATTTTTAAAAAATAATATTTGGCTTGCATATACTGATAATGGAAGAGAAGTCACAAACAAAAATGTTATAAATTGGACTAAAGAAGCAATAGATAGAGGGGCCGGCGAGATATTGATTACTTCTGTAGATCGAGATGGGACCCGACAAGGCTTTGATTTAGATCTTATAAAAAATATTTGCAACGTATCTAGTGTTCCAATAATTTTTAGTGGAGGCATGGGAAAAGCGAGCGATATTTTGTCTGTTTCTAAATATGGTTCATGCCATGCAGTTGCTGCAGGTACTATTCTTCATTATAATGAAACTACCGTTGACGAAATAAAAAAAATAGCATTAAAAAATAATTTGAAAATAAGAATTTAAGTTGAAAAAAGTCATAATAATAAATTGCGGAGGAAATATACTAAGTTTACTTAGAGCTATTAATCAATTTGGGTTAACAGCGGAAGTTACAGATGACAAAAAAATTATTGAAAAGGCTAGCCATATTATTTTACCTGGAGTTGGTGCTTTTAAAAAAGCAATGGATATTTTGGCTTCAAAGGATTTAGTTGAGTTTTTAAAAAATACAGATTTTAAAGAAAAAAAATTACTTGGGATATGCTTGGGGATGCAAATATTATTAGATAGCAGCGAAGAAGACGGACCGCATAAAGGATTGGGGTTGATATCTGGTGTCGTAAAAAAAATAAATTTACGTCCAAAGGATTTAGAGAATAATTTAAAAATTCCTAACATAGGTTGGCATCAATTGAAAAAAAATTTAAATTATCATCAAGGCATTCTTGAGGATATTAATGAACAAGATTATTTTTATTTTGTTCATTCTTATTATGCCGAACTAGAGAATCAGGCAAATTATTTATTATATATTAATTATGGCTCTGTTATTATTCCAGCTCTAATTAACAAAGATAAAATCTACGGATGTCAATTTCATCCTGAAAAAAGCGGTAAGCCAGGACTTAGGATGTTAAAAAATTTTTTAAATATATAAATTTATACAAAAATAATTTATATTTTTTTTTAATTTTTTATCAATAAAAATAATAAGCTTATATGAAAAAAATAATTGGGGTATCCGGTCTTGATAAAAAAAAAATAAGTATTTTAAAAAAAAAATTTAAACAAATTATTTTCCTTAGCCTAAATGATAAAAACTTTTATAGTAAAAAATTTGAAAATGTTAATGCAATAATTGTTTACGCTGAATGGCCAGTTTCTAAATCTTTAAAAGAATTTTTAACAAAAAAATTCGATTTCTTTAAAAATTTAGAATGGGTTCATTTATCAAGGGCTGGAATAGATGAATTTGTGCAGTATTCAAATAAATATAAATTTAAATTTACATGTGGAAAAATTATTCAAGGACCAAATGTTTCTGAACATTGCGTTGCTCTTTTGCTTTCGCTCACGAGAGGTCTTTTTAATTATGATAAAAATAATTTTAGACCAACGGAGATTTATAAAAAAAATGTATTAGTTGTTGGGCTTGGAGGAATAGGTGTTTGTGTTGCAGAAAAAATAAATTCTTTTGGCGCAATTGTTTCTTGTGTTGATAATAGTTTGAAACCTAATTATTCCTTTATAAAAAATTTTTATCATTTGAATGATTTATCTAAAATTGTAGGGAATTATGAAATAGTTATAAACACAACTCCCTTAACAAGAATTACTGAAAATTTATTTAATAAAAAAATTTTCTCTAAAATGAAACAGGGTGTTTTTTTTATTAATGTGTCCAGAGGAGCAATTGTAAATACGAATGATTTAAAGAAATACCTTTTAAAAAATAAATTTGCTGGTGTAGGACTAGATATAATTGGCAAAAATGATTTTACTCAAAAAAACCCATTTTTAAAATTCAAAAATGTAGTTTTTACAAATCATATGGCCGGAATAACCACCGACCAAACAAGGAGATTTGATTTAATCCAAAGTAATCTCTTGAACTATTCTAATAGATTGCCATTACTGAACTTAGTTGATCACATTAGAGGTTTTTAATTATATAATATTATGAATATTTCACCGTTAACTAAAAAAGCTTACGACCAGACTTATAAAGAAGGTTATGACAAAGAGTATCCTAGCATCGAGCTAGTTAGAATTGAAAAGTTTTTTTTTAATTCTAAAGGAGTGCTATTAGATTTTGGGTGTGGTCCGGGATCAAATGGAATTCATTTTTTAAAAAAAGGATATGAAGTTTTTTTTTGTGATATTTCAGATAAAGCGTTATTAAATGTAAAAAAAAAAATTAAGATATTAGATAGCAAAAATAATTTTAAATATAAAATTATCAATATTTTCAAAAACAAAAGTTTTTTTAAAAGATATCTTAATTCATTTTATATCATCGTATGTATGTCTGTTTTTAATAACTTTCAAAGTGAAAAAGAAGCTGTGGTGTATTTAAAATTATTTCACTCTTTGTTAAAAAAAAATGGTAAACTTGTTATTGACAGCAATTTAAAAAATTCAAATAATTATAAAAAAAAAATAGTAAATGGAAAAAGATATTATACTACAAACCCAAAAAATGATTTTATTTTGAAAATGTTTTTTCCAAAAAATCAAAAAAAATTTGTAAAAATGTTAAAAAATAACAATTTTATAATTAACGATATTGGCAATTGTAATTTTAAAGTATTCAATACTTTTGAAAAAGAAATTATTATATGTGCAACAAAAATATAAAAAAGTTACATTAAATAATAGGATGTATAAAAAAATAGATATTACCAAAAGATATGAGTTGCCAGCAGAGATAGTGTACTGCAAAAGATGCGTTATATCCAATCAAAGACCCCGTATTGTTTTTGATAGCGATGGAATTTGTACTGGTTGTAGATATTTTGAATACAAGAATAAAATAAATTGGGCCGAAAGAGAAAAGGAACTTATGCAAATATTAGATGAGCATAGAAGTTCTGACGGAAGTTACGATTGTGTAGTTCCTTCTTCTGGAGGAAAGGATAGTGCATATGTTGCTCATGAGCTTAAAACAAAATTTAATATGAATCCTTTAACTGTCACCTGGTCTCCACTTAAGTATACAGATATAGGATTTGAAAATCTTCAGAATTTTAATAAATCTGGTTTTGATGTTATTTTAGGAATGGCAAATGGTCAGGTAGTAAGAAAATTATGTAAAGATGCCTTAATTGAAATGGGAGATCCATTTCAACCCTTTATTTATGGGCAAGTCTTATTTCCAATTAAAATTGCAACTAAATTTAATATTAAGTTAGTTTTTTCAGGAGAAAATGCTGAAGCTGAATACGGTGGCAGTAGAGATAGTTGGGATAAAAAAGGATTAGATATAGAAGAGTATGAAAAGATTTGGTTTTCCAAATATGCACTGCAGTACTGGTTTGACAAAGGTTATACAAAACAAGATTTAAATTTATTTTTAGGACCAGAAATAGAAGAGGTTAAAAGAAAGAATGTTAAGAGATATTTTTATGGGTATTTTAGAAATTGGTCTAATCATAGTAATTTTTATTATGCATCAAAAAATACAGGTTTCAAACCGAACTCTGAAAGAACCGAAGGTACATATACTAAATATTCATCAATCGATGATAGGCTGGATATGTACCATCATTGGTTCGCGTTAATTAAATTTGGACATGGCAGATGCACTTCTAATGCAGCCAGGGAAGTTAGAGAAGGATATATTACTCGTGAAGAAGCAATATCTTTAGTAAAAAAATACGATAATGAGTTCCCTAATAAATATTTTACAGATTTTCTAGATTTTACTGGTCTTTCAGAAAATGAATTCTTTGAAATAGCTGATATGTGGAGAAATGAAAATATTTGGCGTAAAAAGACGATATCTAGTAAAAAAGGTGAAGATTGGGAAAAAAAGACCTCTTTTTAATAATTTCAATAAATTAATTTATTTAAAATTTTGAAAAAAAAATTATTATATATATGGGAATATCCATTCTCAAAATTTACCTTTAAAATTTATTTTATAAAATATTTTATCAAATATTTTAATATAACGATTATCGACTGCTCAAATATTTTTCATAGAACAAAGTTTATAAGTAAATCATTTTTATTTAATCAATCTAAAATAGTTTATAAACCCAAAACAATTAAAGATTTGAATAAAATAATTAATATAAAAAATCCCAATTACGTTATTTTAGGAGGATCAAGTCTATTTAAAGATAAGATTTATAATTTATTTATATTAAAAAAAATTAGCGTTAAATTTATAGATCTTTCTATTTATTATAGCGATATTTATAAAATTTCACCTAATCTAATATTTAGATTTTTTATTGATAAAAAATTTTTATTTTTTATAAAATTTTATATTTTAGGGTTGTTCAACTATTTTTTAAATTTATTTAAATTTGATAAAAATAAACATATTTATAAATCTGATTTAGTTTTTACATCTGGGAAATTAGTTTATGAAAATATTTTTAAAAAAAAAATATCAAAAAATATTATACAAACTTGCTCTTATGAATACGAAAATTATTTTATAAAGAATGTTAATATAAAAAATAGAGCTATTTTTTTAGATAATTTAACCTTAGGGCATCCTGATAAAGAGCTTTTAGGAATAAAGGAAACAAAGATTAATAATCACTTTTATGAGATGAATGATTTTTTTTACTTCTTTGAGAAAAAATTTCACTTACCAGTTTATATTGCCGCACATCCTAAATCAGATTTAAAATTTTTAAAAAAGTTTTATCCCAACCAACAGATAATTGTTAACAAAACAAAAGAGCTAATAGTTTCATCAAAAATAATCATGAGTCATTCCACTACGAGTTCATTAAATTATGCAATAATCTATAATAAACCGTTAATATTTATTACTTCTTTTGATCTCGATAATGATTTTTTTTACTATAAATGGTTAGTTTATAAAAACAGTATGCTAAAGCAACCTGTAATTAATGTAAGTAATCCTGAAAGCTATCAAAATATTAAAAGTATGAAATATTTCAAAATAAATAAAAATGGTTACTCCCTATTTACGGATCAATTCCTTAAGACAAAAAATGTTAGAAATTATAACTTGAAAAAAAACTTAATAAATAAAATTTTAAATTTGCCGTAACTTAATCTTTTGTTATTAATTATAAGTAGCAATCTCTTGATAAAAAACTTATAATATATAATCTAAATTTTAGAGTCAAAAAATAAATAAGTATTTTGATTTTAAATAAAAAAAAATGACTTGGTTAGTTTTAAAATAAACAAATTAAGTTCCGCATAACAATTCAAAGCTTACAAAAAATAATAAAATTTTTTTTAAAAAACTTATATTTAAATATATAAATTTTTAAAATTGAAATTATGTCTTTTTATCAAATCATATAAAACAAAATTTAATACCTATGTAGCGACATAGGTCTTCGCAAGAAATAAGTTATTAAGATTAAGAAAAATAAAAAAATCTCTTTTTACGCTTTTACTTTTTAATTAGATTCAATATAATTATATTGATCATAAAAATAAATAGCCCAATGAAAATAAACTTAGATATAATGAGACCTGTTGGATTTCACAAGTCCTTAAATACCAATATAAAAAAAACTATTCAAAGAGTTAACCGAGGAAATGGATGGAAAAAAGTTTTATCTTGTCCGGTGTGTGGATCGAATATATACGTTCCTTATATAACCAAATTCAATATTGATATAAAATTATGCACCAGATGTACTTCCGGCTTTTCATCAAAAATACCAAAAAACTTTAATGATGTTTATGATAACAAAGAACAATTTGAACATCATCAAAAATCTTATGAGAGAATCAGAAGATACAGAATAAAAAGGTTTGGTAAAGAAAGATTAGACTTAATATTAAAATTTAAAAATAAAGGAAACTTAGCTGATATTGGATGTGGAAATGGTTGGTTTTTAGAAGTCGCAAAGAAAAAATTTTTGGTATCTGGAGTTGAATTGAACAATTCCCTTTTAAATTTTACATCAAAAAAATTAAAAATACCTGTTTACAGAAAAATAGATCTACTTAAAGATAAAGATTATGATGTAATTACACTCTTTGACATTATAGAGCATGTTAGCGAACCGATGGACCTTTTAAGAAAAGTTTCTAAAAAATTAAAAAAAGGGGGCATAATTTTAATTTACACTCCTAATAAAGATTCATTAGCATTTTCTTATATGAGAGAAAATCATCAATTATTTAATGCTCCTATTCATATAACTTATTTATGTGCAAAAAGTTTTTATTTTATACCAAAAGTATTAAAAGTTATTTATTTAAAAACTTTTGGTTTAGATATGGGGGACATTTATGCTTATGAAAGAGATATTTCAAAAAAAAAGGATTTGGCAATATCCATAAAAAAAAACGTTAATGTTGTTCAAGATATTACAGATCGACTCGGATTTGGAAACCATTTAAGGGTAATTTTGAAGAAAATTTAGTTTTTATTTTTTATTCATTATAAAAATTCATGAGTTTAAAAAAATTTTTTTTTGAAATATTTTCCTATCTAATATTTATAAAATTCATAAATAAAATAAGTATTAATTTAATAAGATTATTTAATTATCAGATTTATGGAAAAAGCTTTCTTAATAAACTTTTTTATAGAGCTTTACAGATACATTACAAAAAAATTTTAAACCAAGAAAGTTATAGATATATTAATGAAAAATTATACTTTATTAAAAGTAAAAAATTTTCAGATCTTCTAAAAAAAAAATATTTATTAGCTAATCCTAATGTAGGAGAGATTTATGATAATTATAATGAATTTAAATTAAGCAACTATGATATAAGTAAAATTGCTTATAAAGGCTTGCCATTTAGAAAAGTTTTTAAATGTTACGACTACATAAAAAAAATTGAGAAAAATAGTTCGGCCTGTAAAATAGTATTAGCTCAACTAGGCTCAGGATCTGGTCATGATTTAATATGGGTTTTAAAAAATACAAATATAAGAAACCTGATTAGTAGCGATATTTGTCAGTCGATCTTAGATTTTCAGAAAAAAATTTTTTTTAATCAAGATTTTTTTAATAAAAATAAAAGTTTAAAAGTAAAATTTGTCAAACAATCTTGCATGGAATTGTCTGAATATTTAGTTAATCCTAAATTTGAATTTAATATTAAAGTTATTTTAGGGAAAGGAAGTTTGCAATACGAAACACCTGAAAACATAAAATTTTTTTTTAGTAATATCGCAAAAACAAAAAATTTATATTTATCTATTTCTCAGCCTACAAGTAATAATTTTTTAAAATTTACAAAAAATGATTTTTTATCTAGTTACAGAGGCCAATTCTCTTTTAATCATAATTATAAATTACTGTCCGAAAAATATGGGATGAAAATACTTGATTATAGTTTTACTGACTTAGATGGTGTTTGTAATGTAAACTTATTAGCTAAATCTAAATAAAATTAATAGTCTTGTTAAATTATTAAGTTCATAAGACCAATGTGAAAGCATTATGAGAAGTTAAATTTAACGTTTTAAAAACTCTTCTTAAATAACTTAAGTTACTTTGTTTTCTAGATATAATAAATTTTATTATTCTTATAGAACATACTCTAAAAATCACAAAAAATTTGATTTTAAATTTAACCTTCAATATTTGAACTATATTGTTTAATAATTGAAAATAATGAAAAAAATCAAGATTATTTTAAACTTCTTAGAAAAATAGACAAATAATCTTACTGTTCGCAAAGAGGTCTTTTAAAAGATTTAGGGTTTAGTTTAGGAAAACTTAACTATTGTTTAAAAGCATTGCAACAAAAAAGTTCAGTAAAATTAAAAATTTTAAAAATCAAAAAATAAAATACACAAAATTTTTTTAAACAATGAATTAATTGCAAAGAGTGAAGCTATGTGATAATTTATTTGGAATTAATATATTATAATGGTTTATAAAATAAAAAAAAAAATAGGTTCGTGGGATTTTGCTGGAAAAGTACCAGAAAATTTTGTTAGTCATGCAAAAAAATCTATTCCTGGATATTCAGATGGTCATAATTTAATAGTCTCATTATCTGATTTTTTTTTAGAAAAAAATTCAATTTGCTACGATATTGGATCTTCAACTGGTGAGCTTTTATTTAAATTAAGCAATTATACTAATAAAAAAGTTAAAAAGTTTATTGGTATAGAATCCGAGAAATTAATGTTTAAACTATCGAATAAAGATAGAAAAAAAACTGATAAAAAAAATAATGTAAAGTTTATTCACAATACCATCCAAAAAACAAAACTAGAGCATTCAAGTATGATTATTTCATATTATACGATACAATTTATATCTCCTGAGATAAGACAAATAATTATCAATAAGATTTTCAAAAGTTTAAAGTGGGGAGGATGTTTTGTAATGTTTGAAAAAATAAGAGGAGAAGATGCAAGGTTTCAAGATATTTACACATCATTATACAGTGATTTTAAAGAAAAAAATAAGTTTTCAATGAGTGAAATTTTTAATAAACAAAAATCTTTGAGAGGTGTATTAGAACCATTTTCCAACTATGGAAATATCTCAATGCTAAAAAGAGCTGGTTTTAAGGATATTAGTTCTATTTACCAAAATATTTGTTTTAAAGGTTATTTAGCAATTAAATAAAGTGAAGAATTTTAAGATAGATTGGACCGGCAATTCAATTAAGTATACCTTAAATGAAAAAAAAATTGTTTTGAGTGCAATGGAAAAAGCTGAACCATTTACTCAAGGTAAGCATTTATTGAGATTCGAGAAATCATTTTCAAAATATATCGGAGGAAATGGCAAAGCTTACGCTGTAGCAAACTGTTCAAATGCATTGGATTTATCTGCAATTTTGATTGGAACAAAAAAAGATGACGAGATAATTGTGCCCTCACATACATGGTGCGCAAGTGCCATTTCTTATGCAAGGCATGGAGCAAAAATTAAATGGGTGGATATAGATCCTGATACCTTTGTAGCATCTTTAGATACAATTAAGAAACAAATAACTAAAAAAACTAAGGCTATTGTAATTGTTCACCTATACGGGATGCCAGTAAACATTAGCGAGATACTTTCTTTTGCTAAACAAAAAAAAATAATAGTAATAGAAGATTGCGCTCAATCCTTAGGCTCTTCAATAAATAAGAAAAAAACAGGAAGTTTCGGAGATATAGCTTGTTTTAGTTTTCATTCAAATAAAATTATCACAACATTAGGAGAGGGAGGAATGTTGCTAATTAATAACAAAAAATTTGATAAAAAAATCAAGGCGATCTTACATAATGGAGTTGAACCTCATAAAAGAAAAAACCCAAAAATTTATTGGAAGCCTTCGATGCTTAATATCATAGATGCTAAAAAAAATTATTGGCCTTCAAATTTCTGCATAGGTGAGATTCAATGCGCTTTGGGAGTTGAACTTATAAAGCGTATAGAAAAACTTAATAAAATTAGAATCATTAGAGCAAATAAGTTTGTTGACTTACTTGCAACCTATAAAGAATTAAAATTTCAAAAAAGAATTAAAGGATATAAAAATGTTTATCATTGTTTAGTTGCTCAATTTATCGGACCCAAATCTACAGAAAAAAGAGATCTTTTCATGAAAATTATATCTCAAAAATATGGAATTAAAACGATAGTTCAAAACTGTCCATTAGATCGTTTTGAATTATTTAAAAAATTTAGTACTCAAAATAATTTAGATAATACAAATGCCTTTTTTGATAATATGATTTCTTGGCCATTCTTTACTTATATGAGTGATAAAAAATTTAATTATATGATTAAAAAAACTAAACAAACCCTAGATCTCATAAGATATAAATATGCCAACCAAAAGACTTGAGAAAATATGTTTAATCTGTTGCAGAGGTGGCTCCAAGACTATTAAAAATAAGAATATAAAAAAATTTTCAGGAAAACCATTAATACATCGTTCATTAGAAAATATATTAAAATCGAAGATTTTTGATCGAATTATTTTATCAACGGACTCGAAAAAAATTGCAAATAGTGTACGAAATTTTGATATTGAAATTCCAGGATTAAGACCAAAAAATTTGTCTACTTCATCATCGCATCAATTCGACACGCATAAGTTTATTTTCAACAAATTAAATATTAATGATAAAAATTCAATAGTTTGTGTTTATAATAACAACCCATTCATTAAACCCAATTTAATTAAAAAAAGCTATGAATTGTATAAAAAAAATAAATTTAAAGGTTTGGTAGTAGACTCCGCGAAGGTAGATGGAGATTATATTGCTTTAAAACAGTATAAGTTTGAAAAAAAAATTTTTTATTTAAATAAAAATAAATTTTTAAAACTAAATCTTAATAGACAAACCTTAGAAAATTATTTTGTAAATATTTACAATCTAAGATGGGGAAAACCTAGTTTATTAGAAAATTTTATGAAATATAAAAAACAAATAATTAAAAATAATAACAAATATTTAATTTTAAAAAAATCTGAAAATTTCGATCTAGATGATATTCAGGATTGGAAAATAGCCGAGGCTGTTTTTGAAAAATATGAAAATTAATAAAAATTTTAATTTAAGTAATTTTGCTTTAATGCAAGGCAGACTAGTTGATAGTGAAAAGAAAAATGAAATTCAATTTTTTCCAGAAAAGAATTGGAAAAAAGAGTTAGTTTTTTTTAGAAAAAATAAAATTAAATACATTGAATGGGTTGTAAGTTATGAAAATTTAGAAGCGAATCCAATTTATAATAAAGAAAACATTTTGACTATCAAACAAGAATGTAAAAAAAATAAAGTTCAAATTAGATCAATTGATGCTCAGTTTTTTGTTCAAAAACCTATTTATGTGGGTAAAATTTTTGAAAAGAAGAAGTCATTCCGAAATATTAAAAAAATTTTTATTAATTCCCAGATTCTCAACATAAAGTATTTCATTATACCCGCTTTAGAAAATGCAAGTCTTAACAAAAAAAATAAAAAAAAAGCTTTTATAAATTTAATTAGAAATTTATTAAGCTTTATCAATCCTGCCAATTTTATTTTAATTGAAAGCGATTTAAGTCCAAAAAAGATGAATTTATTATTGAATGAAATAAATTCTGAAAATGTTGGGATTAACTATGATACTGGCAATAGTGCAGGAAAAGGATATTCTTTAAAAAAAGAAAAAAAATATTTTAAATTTGTGAAAAATATCCATCTAAAGGATAAAAAATTTAAGGGAAAGTCTATCAGGCTTGGAAAGGGTGATTTTGACTTTAAGAATTTTTTTAAATATTTAAAAAATATAAATTATAAAGGAAATTTTGCTTTTCAAACAGCCAGGGCTAAAGACAAAAATCATATCAACGAATATAGACTAAACTTAGAATATATTAAAAAATATGTTTAAAAAAAACATCTTAATTGCAGGAGGTTCAAAAGGGCTTGGCTACGAAATAGTTAAAGAACTTTCAAATACGAATAACTTATTTGTTTTTTCAAGAAAAAGAAGATATTTAAATAAAAATATTAATTTTTTTTCGGTAGACCTTTCAAAAGAAAAAAACACTTTAAGTGCGTTTAAGGCTTTAAAAAAGAAAATAAAAAAAATAGACCTGATAATTTTTTGTGTTGGAAGTGGAAAACCTAATTCAAAAAATGAATTAAGTAAAAAAGCAATTATGAATTACTTTGATATAAATTTTTTTACTTTTACAAACTTAATTAATTCTTATTTAAATCTATTTAATTTTAAAAAAACAAATATTATTGCTATTTCATCCATTGCTGGAAAAAAATTCATTAAGGCTCCAATCGGCTACTCCCTATCTAAAAATAGTTTAGATTTTTTTGTTAAAATTTTGGCTAAGAAACTAGCAGGTAATAAAATAAACATTAATCTCATTTCACCTGGCAATATTTTAATTAATAATAACAATTGGTCAAAAAAATTAAAAAAAAATCCAAAAATTATAAAAAGATATATCAAGTCTAATGTGCCTTTGAACAGTTTTATAGAATCTCAAGAAATAATAAATTTAATTAAATTTTTGATTAATAACTCAAAAAATATTACTGGAAGTGATTTTGTGATTGATGGAGGGCAGGTACTTTGAGTAAAAAATACTTGATAATAACAGGTGCAGCAGGTTTTGTTGGAGAATATTTATCTGAAAATTTGATTAAAGAAAATTTTGGTTTGATTCTCATAGATAAAAACAGAAAAAAATTGATTAAACTTCACAATAAAATAATTAAAATAAATAAGTTATCACCAATTCATATTTTTGATAAAGATATAACTAATGAAAATAATTTAAAAAAAATTCTTAATTTTATCAAAAAGAAAAAAATTTTTCTTTACTCACTAATAAACAATGCTGCTATAGATGCCAAACCTAAAAAAGACAAAATTAACAATAAATATTTGACAAAAAATGAGTGGGATACACAAATTGCTGTAGGCTTAACAGGATCTTATTTGATGATAAAATATTTTGGTGAACATATGTACTATCAAAAAAATGGAAAAATAATCAATATAGGTTCTGATTTATCAGTTATTTCTCCTAATCAAGAAATTTATAAAAAAAGTTACAAAAATTTTTATAAACCAGCTTCTTACTCAGCCATAAAACATGGTTTACTTGGATTGACAAAATATTTTTCAACGCTTTATGCAGAAAATGGCATAACTTGCAATATGATTTCACCTGGACCAATACTTAACGATCAATCAAAAAATTTGGTTAAAAACTTAAAAAAGGTTACTCCCATGAGAAGATTAGCTAACAGAAGTGACTTAGTTGGAATTATAAAATTCTTATTATCTGGGAATTGTGGATTTATCACCGGGCAAAATATTCTCATAGATGGCGGTAGAACTATTATATAGTTATGTCTTATAAGATTAAAACTCCATACCAAAAAAGCTTGAGCGAAATAAAATTATTTTTTAATCAACTTAATTTAGAAGGCCTATCAAAATTATCATTAAAAAAATTTTCGTCTTCAAACAAAATGATTTTTAAAGAACAATATTCCCCAGAACTTATTGACTTATATAGAATATACAGTTTAATTTTTGATAATAAAAGAACTACTGTACTAGAATTTGGATGCGGGTGGTCATCTGTGGTAATTGCAAAAGCTTTATCAAATCTTAAAAAAAAATATTATAAATTAATTAAAAAGCTGAGGAGACAAAATCCATTTGAACTATTTATTATAGATAATGAAAAAAAATATTTGTTAAAAACTAAAAAATTAATAGAAAAATTTCTTCCAAATAATGACTTAAAAATACATTTTCATCATTCGGAGGTAAGAATGACAAAATTTAATGATAGAGTGGCATGTGAATATTTATATATGCCAATGTGCAATCCTGATTTTGTTTATCTTGATGGCCCTGATCAATTCAATATAAAAGGTAGGATAAATAATTTAAATATAGGCCATAAAGATTTTATGCCAATGCAATGTGATATTTTGAAAATTGAAAATTTTTTACTACCAGGAACTATAATTTTAGCAGATGGAAGGAAAGCTAATACAAGATTTTTAAAAAATAATTTTCAAAGAAATTGGTTATATAAAGAAGATGAAAAATACGATCAAGTTATAATGCTGTTGAAAGAAAAACCCTTAGGTATTATAAATAGAAAAATTTTGGATTTTTATAAAAACAAATGAATAAAATAATAATAATTTCAGAAATCGGAATTAATCATAATGGTGATCTTTTAATTGCTAAAGAGATGATAAAAGAGTCGAAAAACTGTGGCGCAGATTTAGTAAAGTTTCAAAAAAGAGATATCAATCTAGTTTACAGTAAAAAAATGTTAGAAACCAAAAGAGAGAGTCCATGGGGAGCAACTTTAGGAGAACAAAAAAAAGGTTTGGAGTTTGGGGAAAAAGAGTACAGAGAAATAGACAATTTTTGTAAATCAATAGGTATCGAGTGGTTTGCTTCAGCGTGGGATTTAAATAGTTTACAATTTTTAAAAAAATTTGATCTTAAATTTAATAAAATTGCTTCCGCTATGATTGTAGACAAAATTTTTTTAAATGAAGTTGCTAAAGAAAAAAAACATACGTTTATAAGTACAGGAATGTCAGATTTTAAAATGATTGAAAATGCTGTAAATATCTTCAAAAAAAATGATTGCTCATTTGAGTTGATGCACTGTATATCAAAATATCCGTTTGAAGATACAAAGGCAAACTTAAATATGATTAAAATCTTAAAGGATAAATTTAATTGTAACGTTGGTTATAGCGGACACGAAAGTGGAGGATTAGCAATATCACATGCAGCTGCAACTTTTGGTATATCATCCTTAGAAAGACATTTTACATTAGACAGAACAATGTACGGATCAGATCAAGCTGCATCAATTACACCTCCTACATTTAAACAGCTAGTTGGTGGCATAAGAAAAATAGAACTCGCACTAGTTGGAGACAATGAAAAAAAAATCTTGAAAGAAGAAATGGAAGTTGCAGAAAAATTAAGAGCTCATATAAATTTAACCAATGGATAATTTATTCTCATCAATTGAATACGCTAATAATCTTAAGTTAAAATTATTAAAACAGGAAAAAAATATAGAAAAAATTATTTCTGAAATATTTTCTACGATTAAAAAAAAAAAAAAATAATTAATTATAGAAAAAAAATTTTTTTCTAAATATTTTTTTTTTTAATTTTTTAATTTTTTT
>Ga0114973_10001908_pt1 | contig 15262 bp, 10 predicted proteins | sample M_140807_MF_Meta_FD_87025 | JGI IMG/M metagenome (GOLD analysis project Ga0114973, IMG submission 87025) | Freshwater microbial communities from Lake Montjoie, Canada to study carbon cycling - M_140807_MF_MetaG | ecosystem: Environmental > Aquatic > Freshwater > Lake | place: Lake Montjoie... | reverse complement strand
GCCTTCTGTGAGCAAAAAGCGGCAAGTTCTGCTATTTCAATTATTGTTCAATATCCTCAGTATTCAGATTTAGTTTTAGCTATGACAGCTATCTGCCAAGAAGAAATGCAGCACTTTAACATGGTTCACGAAAAGCTAATTGAGCGTGGTTTCAAATTGGGCTTTGAAAGAAAAGATCCCTATGTGAATGATTTATCATTATTCCTTCGCCGAAATAAGACAAATAGTTCTAAAAAAGGACTTTTTGTAAATCAAATGCTTTTTGCTGCTATGATTGAAGCGAGAAGCTGTGAACGATTTAAGATTCTTTCAGAACAATTAGAAGATGAGGATTTAAAAATATTTTACCGTTCTCTAATGGAGAGTGAAGCCCGACATTATACTACATTTCTGCATTTTGCAAAAAAATATGGCGATGGAATAGACGTGGAACAGCGTTGGAATGATTTTTTAAAGTTTGAGGCAGATTTAATGCTTGATTATGGAAAGTCGCAAACCATTCATGGTTAGACTCTTCATACGATATTCTATTCTTTATCCTCGTATTTCTTCTTGTATTTTAAATATAAATCTGTTTGAAAGTTGTCGACGGGAACAAATTTCCCCTGCATTAAGATTGTTGAAACTTGATTTGTGAGCATATCTAAGGCAGATCCTTTAGAAACAAATAAAGTAGCAGATTTTCCAACTTCTATGGATCCATAATTTTTATCAATTCCAAGAATCTCACAAGTGCTCAAGGAAATTGCTCTTATCGCTTCTTCTTCAGATAATCCGTAGGCCATTGCTGTCCCTGCTTGGAAGGGTAAATTACGTGCATTCATGGCTTCCATATCTCCAGAATTTTGAATGCAAAATCGTATTCCCTGTGCTTGCAATAAAGCTGGTAATCTGTACGGTAGATCAACTGCATCTTCTTCGTGCTCAGGCAAGCTGTGAACGCGCATTAACATTACTGGGATTCCTGAATCCTTTAGTCGTTTTCCAACTAAGTAAGCATCGTATCCTCCAACAATTACGGGTTTCTTTAAATTATATTTCTTTGAAAATTCAATAATATCAAGTATTTGCTGTAACTCATTTGCGTGAAAATACACCCGTTTTTCACTAAGAAAACATTCGTTCATAGCATCTAATCTTATATCCCTATCAAAGTCTTTTTTGCCTTTTGAATAAGCGCTTGCCATTTCAAAGAAAACCTCTAATTTTTGTTTTTCGGAAACGTAATTGTCATTCAGTATTTTTGGTTCGGGTTCTGTCCAATGTCCTCCTCCTTGGTTTGATTCTGGCCAATTAACATGAATTCCATCGTTATTTAGAATTGTTGCTTCTTCCCAATTCCAAGCACTCAAAGACATTATTGAGGATGTCCCAGAGATACTTCCGCCTCTTGGTGTTGCTTGAGAAATTAGTACGCCATTTGTTCTTACGGTTTCAATTACCCGGGATTCTGAATTAAAAGCAATTTGTGTTCGAACATGAGGATTGTATTCTCCAACATCAGCGTAATCACGCGTGGCACGAACGGCATCAATTTCTGTTAAACCTAATGTGGAATTTGGCGCAACAAACGCAGGGTAAATATGCTGCCCGTTTAACTCGATGATTGTATCCCAATCTCCTTTTTTATATGTGCTAGTTAGTACATTTTTGACCAAAGAAATTTTACCATCAACAACACCAAGAAGAGCAGTTTCAATCACTTCACCATTTCCTACGTGAAGATATCCATTGGTAAATAGTATTTTCTTTGCCTGTCCAAATAGCAGGAATGGACACAATATAAATAATAAGATTATATGTCTAATTTTCATAATTCTAATGTTGATTTTCTGATTCTTCGCCTTCTTCTCCATGGGTATCACAATGATAGAGACGTCTTCCTTTCTTAACAAAAGGTTTTGTTGCTTCCCCTTTTTCATTTGATTCAAGCATTTTATTAATTAATCTAGCTCTTTCTTTCGTATTTCTTTCTTCAAGGGCTAAATTATTGTTTCTATTGTAGAGAATTAAACCATCTATTATTGTAAGTTCAACCTTACTTTCGATACTTAATGGATTACCTGTCCACATAACTAAATCTGCATCTTTTCCAATTTTTACACTTCCCATTCGATCGTCAAGGTGTAATAATTTTGCAGGATTTAAAGTCACCATTTTCCATGCTTCTTCCTCACTCATTCCGCCATATTTTACACTTTTTGCTGCTTCTTGATTCAAACGTCTTCCCATTTCTGCATCGTCGGAATTAATTGCAACAACAAGTCCTTGGTCCTGCATTAATTTTGCATTGTAGGGAATAGCGTCATTTACTTCAAATTTATAAGCCCACCAATCTGAAAATGTTGATCCTCCTGCACCGTGCTTTTTCATTTTATCAGCGACTTTATAACCTTCTAAAATATGGGTAAATGTATTTATTTTGAATCCCATAGAATCTGCTACATGCATCAACATGTTTATTTCTGACTGCACATAAGAATGACAACTGATAAATCTTTTACTGTCGAGAATTTCATTTAAGACTTCTAACTCTAAGTCTTTTCTTGGCTCAAAAATACTAGAAGCACCTTTTTTACCAAGATTAACTTGATAATCTTCCCATTCCTTTTTGTATGCCTTTGCCCGCGTAAAGCCATCATAAAAAACTTGTTCAACTCCCATTCTTGATTGTGGAAAACGGACAGTATTAAAATCGCCCCAATTTGCTTGCTTTACATTTTCTCCCAAAGCACATTTAATAAATTTTGGAGCGTCTTTAATTAACATTTCATCTGGTGAAAACCCCCATTTTAATTTAATCAAAGCAGATTGCCCTCCAATTGGATTTGCAGATCCATGAAGTAACTGAGCAGCTGTGACACCGCCAGATAGTTGCCTGTAAATATTTATGTCATCAGGATTTACAACATCTCCGATACTAACTTCAGCAGAAATTGCTTGCCCTCCCTCATTAACGCCTCGAGAAATTGCAATATGTGAATGTTCATCAATAATACCACTTGTTAAATGCTTTCCTTTTCCATCTATTATGAGCATGTCTTTTAGAAGTTCACCGATTTTTTTAGGATCGATCTCTATTCTTTTAATTTTTCCGTTTTCGATAAAAATTGTAGCATTATTAAGAATGCCTTCTTGTTCATTTGTCCAGACTGTTACATTTTTAATTGCAATACTTTGGTATTTTGGAATTGAATCCATTCCGTAGGCTAAATTTGGTAACCAAGGTTTAGCAATACTATCTGTGTCTAATTTAATTTCTTTTTCAATTTCTTTTTCAATTTCTTTTTGAGCTCGAATCGCAGACCATGTTATCCATTTTCCGTTGGGAAGTGTCCCGTCACCCTCTAAAACACTTCCTTTTCCTGCTATTTTTCCATGAAGATTGAAACTGCCTTTGTATGCATCGTCATCGCAATTAAATTGAATGGTAACATCATTTTCATTTAATAAAACAAGTGCTTTTTGTTGAATCGTATCTGTTGACTTAAAGGTTTCTACTTTCCCTGTAGGTTTTTCATTTGTCCCTGAAATTTCTATACGGTAACTTTTACCATTAATATTCATGGTATATTTCCCAATAATTGAGTTTTCTGAAATGCTTTTTTGTACTTTTTGTTCACCCAATAACCAAGATTCTAATATACTTGCATCGCTTGTAAATGGATCAGAACTATAAACCGAAAAACTAGCGATCTTTCCAATTTCCAAACTTCCAATTTCAGTATCCATCTTCAGTATTTTTGCGGGCTCCATTGTTAAAGCTTCCAAAGCATCGTCAATTTTTAATCCTCGAGTTATAGCTTTCCTTAAATTTTTCCAAAAATCGTCTGGAGTTTTTGAGCCATTATAGGTTAAGCATATTGTATTCCCATTATTTTTAAGCAAAGAAGGATTAGATGCTGCAAGCTCCCAATGTTTCATATCACTCAATGGAATCTGACGAGATAGATATGGGTCTTTAACATTATAAGCTTCAGGAAAATTAAGAGGAATAATTAGTGCTCCTTTTACTGATTTCAGTGAACTCAAAGCAGCATATTCATTTCCTGATCCAATGTAATTCATTTTTAATTGGAATTCATTTGCTATTTTCTCTGCTCGAAGAATTTCCCATTTATCATTGACTTTAAATAAACTTGGTAAGCCAATGCCTTCTTTCCATCTTTCTAATGAGATAGATTGATCGTGTTTTTCATTTTCTGAATAAAATTTTAAATCATATAAGGATTGTCGAAGTAATGCAATAGATCCCATTTGAGATGAGGGATAACTTTGCTTAGAATTCCCTTTTGAAAAGGAATAAAACATTCCTGATTTAAGGCTGATTGTATTTTTACTACTATTTTCATCACCCAAAGAAACCAAAGTTCCACTTCCTCTAACAATTCCATCTTGAACATGAGAGACTGCAAAACCAAATCCTGACTTCAAATAATTTTCATTTGCTTTCGAATCAACAGTGAAAAAATTATGAGATTCAATTTCAGGATGAATTGCTTCATTCCAATAGTATGCGCCTTTTTTACTAGATTCTATTTGTGGTCGTGGGGAATAATTTTGTTCGCTTCCTTTCGGCATACCAATATTAGTATAAAGTTCTATAAAAGCTGGAACAATTGTTTTCCCCTCTAAATCATATTCTATTGCATTTTTAGGAATAGTAATCTTTTTTCCTATATCGATGATTTTTCCATTGGAAATCAAAATGCTTGCTTTTTCAATTTTTAAGCCAGGACGTATGTAAACACTAACATTTTTTAAAGCAATAAATTCTGGACTTGAAGCTATTGTTCCGTTTTGAGGTATTATTTGAGCTTTAATTTGTAATACAAAAAACCAAATTAAATAGAGGAGTATTTTTTTTTTCATTGTTAATTTTATTCGCCTGTGAATTTAATAAAACTATTTCTATTTCATTAAAATATTTAAAATTTACTGTCTTTATTCGTTATAGAAAGATTAGTATATTCGCAATAAAAAATAAAGTACGATGACATTAAAAGAAACTATTTCTGCTGTTGAAATTTTCCATGATGCTTTTGGGATTAAAAATAATTATGAGCCAACAATCGATTTATCTGAAAAAGACATAGAATTGAGATATAATTTAATGAATGAGGAGAATTCTGAATACCTAGAAGCTGCAAAAAATGGCGATATTGTTGAAGTTGCAGATGCTTTAGGAGATCAATTATACATTCTTTGTGGCACTATTTTAAAACATGGCTTACAGCACAAAATAGTTGAGGTTTTTACTGAAATTCAACGCTCTAACATGTCTAAATTAGACATAAATGGAAACCCAATTTACCGCGAAGATGGTAAGGTTTTAAAATCTCCACTTTATTTTCGTCCAAATATTAAAGCAATTCTTGAGAAATAGAGTTATTCACTAGTTAGTCTTTAATACTTTATATTAAACAAGCACTTAGATTAATACTTAATAATTAGTTTTGATTAAATTTAATCTATGCAATCATAAAAATGAAGGATATATCGATCTATTTTAGTCCTGTTGATATTTCAGGAGAATGGCACGAAGATCAAATAGGGTCAAAAATCGTCACAAATCAAAGCTCCTTTCCAGAAATTCAAAAAAATTCTTGTGCCTTAATTTATGTTCCTGAATTTCGTGGGCTCAAAAATTCTTACATAAAACAAGATGTCCAATCTAAGTTTAGAGAAGCATTTTATGAACTGCAAATAGGCACAAATTGGAAGAGTAATTTATATGATCTAGGTGATATTCTTCCGGGACAAGATTTAAAAGATACCTATTTCGCCCTTTCTCAAGTGGTTTCAGAATTAGTAAAAATAAATGTAATACCAATTGTAGTTGGTGGAAGTCAAGACCTTATTTTAGCGCTTTATTCAGCTTATGAAAAATTAGAGCAGATGATAAATATTTGTTCTGTTGATTATGCCCTAGATTTAGGAGCCCCCGAAGAGGAGATAAATTCAAATGGTTACGTGAGTCATTTGTTGTTAAAGCGACCTTGTTATTTATTCAATCATGCTAATATTGGTTTACAAGTACCTTACTCAAATCCAAAGGAATTAGCACTGTTTGAAAAACTTTACTTTGATATTTGTCGCTTAGGAGAGTTTAATGCTGATTTTAAGAAAGCTGAACCTCACTTAAGAAATGCAGATATAATTAATATTGATTTTGAATCTATTAAAGCATCTGAAACGCTCAGTAGAAGTGGTCTGCCAAATGGCTTTTATGCAGAACAAATTTGTCAGATTGGTAAATATGCAGGAATATCAGATAAAGTGTCTTCTTTTGGCATATTTAATTATATAAATCAAACACAAGTTTCTGATCAACTTTTAGCACAGCTGATTTGGTATTTTATTGATGGTTTTTCTTCGCGTTTTGGTGATTTTCCTATTGGGAATAAAGCCGAATACAAAAAATTTACTGTTGTAATGGAGGAATCCAATAATGAATTGATTTTTTTTAAAAGTAATAAGTCATCTCGTTGGTGGATGGAAGTTCCATTTCCTCCCAGCAATCAAAGTAAATACGAACGTCATTATCTTGTCCCATGTAATAAAGAAGATTACGAAAATGCTATGAAAAATGAGTTGCCTGATTTGTGGTGGAAAACCTACCAAAAACTTTCTTGAAAAACCTTTTTTTTTAACAATTTTTTATTTTTCAATTAATATGATTATTTTAGCACATTATTTTTTACTCAAAAAACTCAATTAAGTCTTTTTGTAATTTTTAAAAATTTTATTATGCAATTAAAAAATACTCTAATAACTTTAATTTGTTCTTTTACGCTTTCGCATTTTTTTGCACAGCAGGATAAATTAATAACAAATTTTATGTTTGATAAAATGAGTATTAATCCCGGAAAAACAGGTATAGATATGTACAACAGTATTTGTGCAACTTCGATCTACAGAAATCAATGGGACAAAGTAAATGGAGCGCCTAACTCAGCAGTTTTAAATATAGAAGGTAGTCTCGAAAGATTTTTTAAAGGTGGTATTGGTCTTGCATTTTATCATGACGCTATTGGATTTTCTCGTCAAAATAATTTATTACTTAATTATTCTTATCCAATTAGGATAAGTAATGTTGGAGTTTTGGGTTTAGGATTTGGTATAGGAATTATAAATTATGGTATTGAGCCAAATTGGGTGCCTCCTACAACTTTAACTGATAACTCATTGCCTTTAGGTTTTGCTGCTACGAATTTAGATGCAAATTTTGGAGCTTATTTTCAAGGTAAAGATTTTTATATTGGCCTTTCGTCAACACATTTATCGGAGTCACTTTTAGAAAAATCGGTTGAAGGTAGTAATGGAATTAAATTAGATCAGAATTATCAAACTGCACGTCATTATTATTTCATGGGAGGAAATACATATAATTTTAATGATGATGCAAATAGTAAAATAGATGCACAAGTATTATTAAGAACAGATTTAATTAAGTATTCTTTTGACATTAATATGCGCTATTTTTATACAGTAAACAATAACGAATTATACGGTGGTTTAACCTACAGAAATTCAGATGCTATTGGAGTATTATTAGGTTTTTCGCCGACACAAAAATTTACAATTGGATATTCTTATGACATTACAATTAACAAATTAGCATCGGTTTCAAGAGGTTCTCACGAAATAGTTTTGAAATATTGCTTTTCAATCAAGACACCAAAACCTACAATTTCTCGTAATCCTAGATTTTTATAATAATTTAAAAATTGTAACCTAATAAATACATTTTCGTTTATGATGAATTCTAATATAGTTAATAATAGTATGTTTTTTTTAAGCAAACAAATTACCAAAAATATTACAATGAAAAAATTAATTTATTTAATCTTACTTTTTCCCATTTTATTTTCTTGTAACAACGGAGTAGAAGGCAATCTTGTTGGAGTTAGAGGTCGTGGAGCATTTTATCCTGATGTACTTGGTCCTGGAAAAGTTCCACTTGGAATGGTTTACATTCCATCAGGGGCATATCAAACAGGAGAAGATGATGAAGATATAATGGGTCTACATACAGCAAGGGTTAAAACGGTTTCAGTTCCTGCTTTTTATATGGATCAGACTGAAATCTCCAACAACGAATACCGTCAGTTTGTTCATTGGGTTAGAGATTCAATAGCTAGAGAAAAATTATATCGGAGAAGCTATGATGATGAAGCTGAACGTTGGATAAATGTACCTGATAATTTCTTTAAAGAGCCTTATAGAACCTTTATAAACATGGGTTCTGATGTTCAGGGAGGAAATACTCCTTTTCAATTACTTTTGGATAGCACAAATAATGCTGAGGTTGATAAAACAATTCTTGGTTTATTAGGAGATATAGAAGCTGCCAAAGTAAAGAAAAATTCTGATAAGCCCTTAGAATTAATTAATGGTTATAAATTAGATCCAAAAAATATTCCTGCTTCTGCTGATAAGAGACCTGATGTTACTATGTCAGAAGCTAATTTAAGAAGTATTTTTCAGCAATATTCAAATAAGCAAATAAATCAAGGAATTAGTAAAGTTAAACCAGGTACTCCAGACAAAACTAATAAAACTGAAAAAAACACCGTTTATGATCAAGGTGGTAGAGTAGAAAACAGAAAATACTTTACGCTTAATTGGACAGAGAAAATTGATTACAACGATGCGGAGACTTCTTTTCTTTTATCTGATATGTACCTTTCAGAATCCGAACAATTTAACAAGAGAAAAGAAATTGACATCCGTTTGTTATTATTTGACTATTACTGGGTCGATTTTAAAGAAGCAGCAAAAAGAGGAAAAATTATAACTAAATCTGTAGATTCAAGAAATAATTTTCATTATGATAGTATTTCTCCAGCTCGTGACGGTGGAATTTATAAAAAGGGAAGACGCGAACCACTAGGGAAAGATTATAAAGTATCTGATTTACATCGCTCAACTTTATATACTGATAAGTACGGAACAAAGGTTTGGGTTGATTCAACTCTTTATGGAAAAGGAAAACAATATGGAGATCCTCAAGGTGCTGAAGTTGATAACTCAATATATAGTATATCTGATACTAATAGTTTGTATGGTACTGTTTTACAAAATCCAGGTGAGGATTTAGATTTAGGATTCACAAATAGTAAAGGGCAACATAACGCTTTACGTGGACACACAGATAGAAGCAGGTTTATCGTCAAAGAAAGAATTAAGGTATATCCTGATACTTTATGTTGGATGAGAGATTTTACGTATGCTAGAAATGATGAAATGTCTCAGAATTATTTTTGGCATAATGCTTATGATAATTATCCAGTTGTTGGGGTTTCATGGTCACAAGCAAAAGCATTCTCAGTATGGCGCTCTCAAATATTTCATAGTTGGCTTCAAAGTAATGGTGAAATGTTTGTGAATGACTTCAGATTACCCACAGAAACAGAGTGGGAACGAGGTGCAAGGGGTGATTTAGATCTAGCTCAATATCCTTGGGGAGGACCATATATTCGTAATGCTGCAGGATGTTTCTTAGCAAATTTTAAGCCTTTAAGAGGGCGCTATTTTGAAGATGGAGGATTTCATACAGTAAAGGTTTACTCATATAATCCAAACGCTTTTGGTCTTTATTGTATGGCTGGAAATGTTGCTGAATGGTGTTCTACTACTTTTGACGAATCAATGTATGAATTTGGTCACGATATGAATGGAGAATATGATTATCAAGCTCAAGACGGAGATCCAGCTGTAAAAAAGAGAAAAGTAATTAGAGGTGGCTCTTGGAAAGATATAGGTTATTATCTAATGAATAGTACTAGGACATATGAGTACCAAGATACTGCAAAATCATACATAGGCTTTAGAAATGTTATGACCCATTTGGGTCGAGGAGGAAAAGATATCGATCAGGAAAATGGTGAAGAAATCCAAAGCGATATTCAATTAAAGTAGTTTATTCAATTTAAATTTTAAAAATTAAAAATTATGGGTGCTGAAGTAAATCAAAAAGTAAAATGGAATACACGATTTGGAACACAAAGTTTTAGATCAAGTACTCACGTAGTAGCAGGCTTTGGAGCCTCAGTTGTAATTGTTGGAGCATTATTTAAAATAATGCACTGGAAAGGATGTGATACAATGTTAATTATTGGTTTATTAACCGAAGCATTTATATTTGGTTTATATGCTATTATGCCTTTAGAAGACTCTGGTCATGATGCAGAGACTGGAAGTCCAGGAGATTTACTTGCTAAACAATTAGAACAAGCTGGCATAGACCAACCTTTACTTGCTAAATTGAGAGATAGCATGTCTAATTTGGCAGATAATGCACGATCGTTAGGAGCTGTTTCATCTGCTGCAGGAGCTACTGACTCTTATGTTAAAAGTTTAGAATCTGCATCAATAGGAATAAATAAACTTGCTGAGGAGTATGCAGCTTCCGGAAAAGCTATAGCTGGAATTGTAGCAGGCGTTGATGGAAATTTTGGAACTGAAACTCAGAAATTAGGTCAAAATATATCTGCCTTAAATAATGTTTATGAACTGCAATTAAAATCGTCTCAAGACTACTTAAATAGTATTGGTCAGATGAATCAATTACAAGATAGTATTAAAGGTGTAATGAATGATTTAGCTTCATCTGCTCAAGATACACAAATTTACCGTGAAAACATGTCCATGTTGTCTAAGAACTTAACTGAACTTAATACAGTTTATGGTAACATGTTGAAAGCCCTGAAAGGTTAATTGTAACCAAGAAGAAATTTTAATTTATTAAATAAAAAATTAGGAATTATGGCAGGTGGTAAAGAAACCCCAAGACAAAAAATGATTGGGATGATGTACTTAGTATTAACAGCTCTTTTAGCATTAAATGTATCCAAACAAGTATTGGAGGCATTTGCAGCTATTGAAGACAATACTCAAAGATCAAATGAGAATTTATATTTCAAAGGAGAAGAAAGTAAATCTACACTTATTGAAGAAGTTGAAACTTTAAATAAACCTAAAGATAAAGCTAAGAAAGCAAAAATAAAGACATATCTTTCAATTATAACAAAGCTTGATAAGGAAACTGGAAAAATGATTCGGTTTATTGATGACATAAAGTTTAAACTTTTAACTGAGGCTGGTGAAGAGTATGATAAAAATTCTCCTAAACTCAAAGATAAGGAATTTATAATTTGGTCTAAATACGATTACAAGGAACCTGTTAAGCCTATCCGTTTTAACTTGTTTAAAGTAGAGCATAAGGATAACTTTGATGTACCTATGAATACTTTAGTTGGTTCAGAAATAGGATCAATTACTTCTGATTTAGGCATGGATTTATGGGGTAATTTTAAGAAACTTCGAAAAAGTATGGTTGAAATAGCTGGTACTTATGATGAAGGTATTGGCCCAGATGGAAAAAAGAAAAGTTGGAAACTTAAAGTTGGAGATATTAATAAATTTGACGACAGTAAAGATCTGCAAAAACAATTGAGCAAAATGATGATAGCTAGTGGTAATAAAGTAAATCCTGAAGATTTATCAACTTTACAATTGGTGTATGAATTAATGTCTAAAAATGAGTTTGCTGAGTACGGAGACGATAAAGCTAATATTCATTGGTTGGGAAGAACCTTTGATCATGCACCTTTAGTTGGAGCATTAGCATCTTTATCATCTTTGCAAAATGATGTTCTTCAAGCACGTGAAAAATTAATCGCGCTCTTAAAGAGTAAGGTAAGTACGGGCGATTTTTCTTTTAATCAAATTGAGGCATTTGTTGCCGGAGATGCTGTTGTAACTAACGGTGGTGAATTGAATTTAAAAGTTACAATGGCTGCATATGACTCTGATAAAAACCCAACTGTTGTAATTAATGGTGGAGGATCACAAGAAACAGGGAAAGGTATTGTAAATATCAAGAAAATAGCTACTGGTAATGGTGAGCAAACTATTTCTGGATCTGTTACAATTTTGAGCAAATCATATATACCATATACTAAGAATTGGGAGCACAAATATGTCATTGTAGCACCACAAGGTTCAATTTCACTACCAGAAATGAGTATTTTGTATACAGGTTGGGATAATAAAATAGTTCCTGTTGTTGCTGGTTCTGTTAGTTCTGACATAAATGTAATTGGGGGAACTAAAAAAGAAGCTTCTTGGACTTCTTCTGATGGTTCTAAATATAAAGGTTATTATGTTAATGTTTCTACAGGTGTAAAGAAAGTAACAATTCAACTTACTGGAAAAGATAAAGATGGTAAAACAAAAAATATGGGCACATTTAACTATAAAGTTAAACCTTTTCCAAATGCTCAAGTTTCAGGAACAACTATCTCAAAGTCCACAGGTTTTATCGCAAATGTTGGCCTTGGTGCAGACAGCCCTTTTACTGGTATTACATTTAATGTTACTGGGGGTACTGTAGATGATGTTCCTTTTACCGGAAAAGTAATACCTGGTTCTTTGATTTCTAAAATACGAGTAGGGAAGAAAGTTGGTGTAGAGATTTTCTATACAAAAAATGGAGTTCAAGTTAAAGTTCCTGCACAAGCATTATTAAAAGTTGTAAATTAAATAATTATGAAAAAAATATTTTTTTGTATATCACTTTCCATCTTATCGATTAATTTGATTTTTTCTCAGGATACACCTTTAAGAGGACCTTTAAATAAACCCTCTGATGGAGTTATTGATGGTGTAGTTTTAAATGATGAATTGGTCACTAGAGCAATTGTCCCTTATCAATCTTTGCGGATAGCAGATTATGCTTGGTCAAGGCGCTTGTACTCTCGAATAGATTCACGCGAAAAAATGAATCAACAACTCTTCCTTCCTTTTGATTCTTTTGACGGATCAACTGAAGGTATTGGGGCATCTTACAGACCAATAAAACCTGAAGATGTTGATGATTATAGTTGGAATAAAGATCAAAGTAGATGGTCTCTATGGACAATCATTTTTAGACATGTTTTGTTGGGAGACTTAACAGTATATAAAGTCGCATCAGATGCTTATCCAGCTTTAGAAGATGGATATAGCCTAAAATATCCGATTTATAAGAAAGATATTCTGGATGGATCTGATTATTTTTACGACGGATTGTATAGAAAAGAAATAAACAATATCATTTCTACAAATGGTATAGGCGATGATTTAAAGTTTGCAAGAGCAAGTGATGAATTTGACACAATTGTCATAACTAAAACCAACCAAACTATTAGTGTTTTTGTAGATTCTTGTTTACGTTCTGATCCAGATTATGAAATTTTAAAAGGTATAGATCCAAAAAAATTAGCGGCTTGGTGGGATGCAACAAATAAAAATAGCATTGTTAAAAAAGATTCCAAAATTATGTATATCGCATCTAACAGTATTTTTGGTTATAATATCAAAGAAGATTGGTTTTTTGATAAACAGCGTTCTGTTTTAGATAGAAGAATTATTTCGATAGCTCCGTTAGCAAGATACACAGTTGACCTAGAAGAAAATACTGTTGAACGAGGTGATTTACTAGTCTATGACAAAGAAGGCAAATCATTTGTTTATAGTAAAGAAGAAACTGGTTTTGTTGAGTACACAGATACATATGAGGAGAGAGAGCTTTTTTGGTTATATTTTCCAGAACTAAGAAATGTAATAGTTAACTATTTTGTCTACAATGATAAATCTGATGCTCAATGGATGTCTTTTGACGATTTATTTTGGAAAAGACAATTCAGTGCTCAAATTTATAAAACTACTGATAAGTTTGATCGTGATATTGAAGATTATAAGTATGGAGTAGACGCTTTGTATGAAGCTGAAAGAATTAAGGATGAAGTTCGTAAATGGGAAATTGATGTATGGAATTATTAATTCTTTAATCTTTAATTCTCCTTACTATTTATCTTTATTTAACTTCATAAATGGAAGAAATCGTGGGGTTCTTTCTTTATAAGCCTTGTATTCTGGATATTTATTTTCTGTAATCTCTTCAGAAAAATCAGAACTTCCTTTGAAAAGAATTATTAGTAGAACACAACCTGCAATTGACCAGTTAATCCAGGAACCTGTGATATGTACACTAAATAAATAAAATACAAGCCAGATTGCTTGTTCCATAGCGTAGTTAGGATGACGAACAATTGCCCATAAACCTGTTGAGATAAATCCTTTTTTATATTCTCCAAGATCTTCATTATTCGCTATTCTCCTATGTTTTTCTTGTTGAAAGACATACTGCTGGTTGTCTGCAACAAATTCTATACAAATAAAGCTTATCATAAGCAAAGCAAGAACTCCATCAATCCAATTTAAATTGTGGTCAACATTTGTATTCAAACATACTAGAATTGGTAAAGTAAATAGGAAGATTAATGTTAATTGATAAGTGCAGATAAAAAATAAATTGAATAACATCCAAATGAATGGATTATTAAATCCTTTTCGTTTTCGTAAAACTTCCCAACGGTAATCTTCTTCTCCAGACCAAAATTTCCAAGAATAGGCTCCTCTTCTTGCAAAATTATAGGTCAAGCGAATACCCCAAAGGCTAACTAATATTGACATTAAAATCATTCTTGGATCCCAAAGCCCCAAAGCTGTCATGTGCCAAACATAATAAATTGGAACTATGCTCCACAGTTTATCTACTTGAGAATTATTTTTTGCTAACTCCCCGATTATAAAACAAAAAGCAATTACGCCACTTAAAATATAGAGCATCTGATAAAGAATTGCCCATTGTAAATCAGTAGGCGCTATTCCAAAATTTAAACAAACAAGTGGAACTATTATGAGTGTAAAAATTAAAAGTAAAATTGTTATGAGCATTGTTAATAGGTTAAATTAATAGTTTATTGAACTAAGCAAAAATAACAAAAAACTCTAATTTTTAAGAATAATATAACTCAAAATCACACTTCAAATTGTCTATTCTAAGATTACGTTTTATATCTTAACTTTGCAATATGAATGATTCTGATTACATGCAAAGATGTATTGATCTTGCCCTATTGGGAAAAGGAATGGTAGCTCCTAATCCAATGGTCGGATGCGTAATTGTTCATAATAAGCGCATTATCAGTGAAGCATTTCACATGCATTTTGGAAGTTCACATGCAGAAAATAGTGCGATAGAATTAGTTGAAGATAAATCTTTGCTAGCAGAATCAACAGTTTATATTTCTTTAGAGCCTTGTGCTCATTTTGGAAAAACTCCTCCTTGCGTTGATTTACTTATAAAATATAAACTCAAAAAAGTTGTAGTTGGCTGTAGGGATTCAAATCCACTTGTTGCAGGAAAAGG
>Ga0114973_10001905_pt1 | contig 15268 bp, 14 predicted proteins | sample M_140807_MF_Meta_FD_87025 | JGI IMG/M metagenome (GOLD analysis project Ga0114973, IMG submission 87025) | Freshwater microbial communities from Lake Montjoie, Canada to study carbon cycling - M_140807_MF_MetaG | ecosystem: Environmental > Aquatic > Freshwater > Lake | place: Lake Montjoie... | reverse complement strand
TCGTGAGGCAATACATCAGTTACAATGTTTGTCATTTCATATAACTCATGCTCCGGTTCGCCAACGGATAAGCCCCCAATGGCAATACCGACATCCCCGAAATCTGACATAAATTCAGCGGATTCGATTCGTAAGTCTTTATATACAGAACCCTGTACAATTGGAAACAAGGTTTGGTTATGCCCATATTTAGGGGAGGTGTTATCAAATTGATTAAAACATCGCTTAAGCCATTCATGGGTTAATGCCAAGGAGTTTTTTGCATACCCGTAGTCACATGGATAGGGCGTGCATTCGTCAAAGGCCATGATGATGTCTGCCCCAATGGTACGTTGAATATCAATGGCAAATTCTGGCGTGAAAAAATGATAACTCCCGTCCAAATGACTTTGAAATTTCACCCCTTCTTCCATGATTTTCCTTGTGCCTGCAAGAGAATATACTTGATACCCTCCGCTGTCAGTAAGAATCGGACGCTCCCAATTCATGAAATTGTGTAATCCTCCTGCAGCCTCCATGACCTCCATTCCTGGACGCATGTATAAATGATAGGTGTTCCCTAAGATTATTTGTGCCTTAATGTCTTCCCTTAACTCTTGTTGGTGAATTCCTTTTACTGTAGCCGCTGTACCAACCGGCATGAATATCGGCGTTTCAATGGTTCCGTGATCCGTGTGTAAACGGCCGAGCCTAGCTTTGGTGGAAGTATCGGTATGAAGTTTTTCGAAGTGCATAAGCGTGTTGATAAAAACACGAACCAAAGATACAGCTATTTACGTTCTCACCCCATCTTTGCATTCTCGAATTAACGTGTATGTATTTAGCATCAAATAGTGTGGTAGGATTAAATCAATGGACTTTAATTGTTTTCCTTAGTTCTTGGGGAGTTCAGTTAGCCTTTCTGCTATTGATTCATCTGCGTTTTTTACTTTTTCGCCCACGTAAAGAAGAGCAATTAACTCAGTTTCCACCACTCAGTGTAATTGTCGCTGCGCGAAATGAATCGGAGAACTTGTATGAGTTGATTCCCTTGATATTAGAACAAGATTATCCGAATTTCGAGGTCATCGTAGTGAATAATCAATCAATGGATGACAGTAAGTGGCTTTTAAAAGCATATCAGAGACAATATCCAAACATCCATGTGGTCGAACTTGAAAAAAATCAACACCTTCGTCCTGGAAAGAAATTACCGCTTACCCTGGCTGTTCGTGCGGCTAATTTTGATCATTTTATCTTTACTGATGCCGATTGTAGACCTACCTCTAAGCATTGGCTAAAAACGATGGCTAAAGGCTTTTCTACTTCCAAAGAAATTGTGTTGGGTTACGGGCCTTACGTCGTAGAAAAAGGCTTCCTTAATCGACTAGTCCGTTTTGATACCGCTTGGATTGCGATGAATTATTTTTCTTTTGCATTAAGTGGTTTGCCTTATATGGGGGTGGGAAGAAATTTAGCCTATTCAAGAAAGGCGTTTGAGTCTGTTGGTGGATTCAAGTCTCATTATTACATTGTTTCCGGAGATGATGATTTATTTATTCAACAAGCCGCTAAAAATCGAAATTATACCATTGCGATAGAAGAAGAATCTTTTTGTCCTTCGGCCCCTGAAACCACATGGAAACGATGGCTGTATCAGAAAAGACGTCATTACAGTACCTCTTCGCATTATAACGTTATCAAAAAATCGTTGTTAGGAATATATCCCGTGAGCTTGTTTTTTCTTTTGATTTCCTTCATTTCTTTGCTCCTGACAAATACCATGGTTTGGGTGTCGGTTGGGTTGTTTTTCGGGTTAATCCTGTCGAAATGGCTCATACAAGGAAGGGGATTGTTCAAATTGAAAGAAAAGCGCTTGGCTTGGTTCTTTCCATTTTGGGACTTCTTTTATGCGATATTCATACCCTTGGTGTTTTTGTTATTGAATCGAAAACCTAGAAACAAATGGTAGAATTTGAACACCTGTCGGACAAAGCAAAGCAGGATTTAACGCTTGTAGAACTTGCTAAACAAGGAAACCAAGCGGCATTTGCTTCTTTAATGGATCGCTATCGAGAATCTATTTATTTCATGATGCTTAAAATGGTAAAGAATTCCGATGATGCAGAAGATCTAACCATAGAAGCGTTCGGTAAAGCGTTTAACCGCATTGATCAATATTCCCCGAGCTTTGCGTTCAGTACATGGTTGTTTAAAATTGCTTCTAATAATTGCATCGATTTTATTCGAAAGAAACGCATTCAAGTGCTTTCTATGGATCAGGGAATAGCTACTTCAGATGGCGGTTCGATTCGAATTGACGCCAAAGCCCAAGTGAATAATCCAGAGGAATCGATGATGCACGATCAAAAAGTGATTCACATGCGTCTCCTGGTGAGCAAGTTAAAACCTCGTTACCGTCAACTCGTAGAAAAACGCTATTTCGAAGAATTATCTTACGAAGAAATCGCAGACGAATTAAACCTTCCCTTGGGAACAGTAAAAGCACAATTATTCCGAGCGCGTGATTTCCTTGCCGGAATGATGGACAAAACAAAGGATACGATTTAATGCAGTGGAACGGATTATCCATTATTTCCCAACCTTAAGTACCCTTCAAGTAGCGCAGTTTTCAAAACTTCTAAACCTTTACACGATTTGGAATAATCAAATCAATGTGATTTCAAGAAAGGACTTAGATAATTTTTACGAACGTCATGTGTTACATTCCTTAGGAATTGCTAAAGTATATTCATTTCAGCCAGGAACTACGGTACTCGATGTTGGCACGGGAGGTGGTTTCCCTGGAATACCTTTAGCCATTCTTTTTCCTGAAACAAACTTTGTATTGGTTGATTCCATTGGTAAAAAGATTAAAGTGGTTAATGAGGTGGCATCGGCCTTGGGATTAACCAATGTTCAAGCACATCATTTAAGAGCAGAACAAGTCAAAGGAACCTTTGATTTTGTTATTTCTAGAGCTGTTACCGCCATGCCGGTATTTGTTGAGTGGGTAAAAACCAAGATTAAAAAAGGAAAGGCGTCCGATGGATTTTCAAACGGTATTTTATACCTGAAAGGAGGAGATTTAACGGAAGAATTTAAAGGCCTTCCGGGTAAATTCAAAGAATATCCGTTGTCTAACTATTTTTCAGAAGATTTTTTTGAAACTAAAAAAGTAATTCACTGGGTTAGTTGATGCTTAATCTTGGCTTGTATTTCTTCACAATCGCTCAGTGAAAAGAAACTCCCCGTAACAAGTATAGCTTGATGTTCCTTTCGATGCGCCAACGCCGCATGAATGGCTTGATTTACTTGTTCAAACCGCTCCGTCTTTTTTAATTTCAATTCGTCGATCACTTGCTTTAAATGGTCCCCTCGATAACTCCTGGGGTTAGTAAATTCACAAAAATACCAGGCATCAATTACGTCGTTAAACTCCGATAAATGCGCTAAAGATTTATCATTAGACGCCCCGAATATGACAATAGGATTTGAAATTCCCATACCTGCTAACGAATCCATGGTTGTTTTAATGCCATCTGCATTATGAGATGCATCATACCATAGGTTTTGATATCGTTCGGATGGAAAGAGTCTTCCAATAAATCCGGTATGGTTGAATAGGTTTAACCATGTTTCTTGGACATTAATTGCCCGGGTGTCGATGCCAAGGATATTTAACGCGTGCAAGGCTAAGGCCGCATTTTTTCGCTGATAGCTCGGAAGAATTTGGGTTGGGTCGTCAATGCGTTCGTTTGTGAAAACAATTGGGGCGTTTAGTGAACGTGCTTTTTGTTGAAATATCTCAGCCAAGACTTCCCGTTCTTCTCCACAAAGGACCGGAACTGAAGCTTTAATAATTCCTGCTTTTTCTGATGCGATTTCCGCCAAGGTATTTCCCAAAAAGGCTTGATGGTCAAATCCAATGTTGGTAATGACCGCCAGTAGGGGAGTGACCACATTCGTTGCATCTAATCTTCCGCCCATACCGGTTTCAAGGATTACATAATCGCACTGCGCTTTATTGAAATGTACCAAGGCCATCGCTAAGGTGATTTCGAAAAAGGACAGATCTGCATTGAATGCTTGAACCTCTTGACAAAATTCAATCACCTCTGCCTCCTTAATTGCTTTCCCATTCACGCGAATTCGCTCCCGGAAATCTACCAAGTGGGGTGAAGTAAAAAGTCCTACACGAGATCCGGTTTGTTGCAGAAAACTACTTAGGAAAGCACAGGTCGAACCTTTACCGTTCGTTCCTGCTACGTGAATGAACTTAAGTTTAGTTTCAGGATTCCCAACCTTTGTTAGTATAGCTTGGGTATTTTCGAGCCCCGGTTTGTAGGCGGAAGCACCTAAGTTTTGATACGATGGAAACTGGCTAAATAACCATTCCGTGCATTCGGTGTACTTATGTAGCATTCACTGTAAGCGTCCAAAAACAATACGTCGGTCTACCTTCCGGATCTTTTTTGTATTTCACCTGGCGTATAACTTGACGTATTACATCATTGATAATCGAATAATCGTTGGTGGTTGTTTTACTTTTAATGCAAACGGCAGTTGAAACCCCACCATCTCCTGAAACGGTTACTTTTAAATGGATTTTTAAAATATGATCTGTATTATATTTTGGTAGTACAGGATCGTTAATTCGTATTCTATTTTGATCATACTTAAGTTCATTTCCAAATACATCTCCTTCCCCTCCTGTATTGTGACCATCTCCGTCAAACGTACCATTACCTCCTCCTTTTCCACCGCCATTTCCGCCATCACCGAAGGGATTATTGCCTCGGGTAGGTGAACTCGATGGGTTATTCGGGTTATTTCCAACCGTATGATTTGAGTTTCCGTTTTGGATTGGGGTGTTCCCACGATCCGTTACCGTTCGCTCCGTTTGCTCCATAGGTTCTGTTCGTTCATCCATCGCAGGGGTTCCGCCGCCTTTTGCTGAACCGCCGTCGGCAATAAACAATTCTTCCAAGGGGATTTCATCTAATACCTCGTCCTGAACTACTAAGTGATTCACGAGCGGTGGATCCGAAGGTTTTAACTTGGATAGAAATAATAAAGAAAATAAACACAAGGCTAAAATGCTGCCACTGGAAAGCACGGCACTTAGTCGTTTCTCTTTTGGAAGGCTATCGATGTTCCAATAAAGGGTTGTTGCATTTGTTGTCATGGGTTCTTATATCGTTATTTACGCTAAAAAGTTACAGGGTTATCCACATAAAAATGAAACCGATTAAATATCCTAAAAGTGCCAAAGGGGCAATGTTTTTAAGGTACCAACTAAAACTAATTTTTTCCAGTCCCATGGTGACAACTCCAGCAGCCGATCCGATGATTAGTATGGAGCCCCCAGTGCCCGCAGTGTAGGCGAGTAAATGCCAAGTAGTATGATCAATCGGATAGCTAAACATTCCCATGGCACCTGCAACTAACGGGACATTATCAATTACTGCAGAAGAAAGGCCCAAGATTCCCATAAAGAGCGGTGTGGAAATTCCTGCGTTTTGTACGCTTTGTCCTAAATTGAAAATAAATCCAATGGATTCAAGTGCAGCTACGGTTAATAAGATTCCAAGAAAAAAGAGAATCGTTGGTAATTCTACTTTTTTAAGGGATTTCATTGTCGGACTTTGTGGGCTTAATTCGGATGTTACTTCCGTGAGTGTAAAGCTTCGCTTGGTTTTGATTTCGGCGTACAGTGCGAATAAACAAAGTGAGAGCAACATGCCCATGTAAGGGGGAATATGAAGTATCGATTTTAGTATCGGAACCGATAAAAATAACAGTACCCCAAGGATGAATTCTATTTTTCCGTTGGTATTTTCTGGTTTTTCTGTAAGTAGTATTTCACCTTTAAATGCAGGAATAAATCGCGCTACGAAAAGCGGAAAACCAATCGATAAGATGGAAGGAATAAAGGTGTTTATTATCAGCGGTGCGGTACTCACTTTATGACCAATCCAGAGCATGGTGGTTGTTACGTCGCCTATCGGAGACCAAGCGCCACCTGCATTCGCTGCAATGACAATAAACCCCGCAAACCATAAACGGTCCGTTGGGTCAGTAATAATTTTGCGATAAATTGCTATCATTACCAGGGTGGCCGTCATGTTGTCGATTACTGCCGAAAGAAAAAAAGTAAAGGTGCAAAGCAAAACCAATAAATTCCATTTTTTTCTTGCTTTGAATAATCCTTGCACTGCATCAAATCCATTAAAATGGTCAATGAGTTCCACAAGGGTCATCGCACCAATGAGAAAGACCACGATTTCAGCCGTTTTACCCAAGTGATGCTGCAGCGCCTCATTAATGAGTGCCGTCTTTTCGCTTGTATTTCCAACTAAATCAGGTACAAAGCCCAATTTAGAAAGTAAGAGTTCAGCGGAACTCGGATCTAACCATTGTGGAATGTAATTAGGGAAGACAAAAAGGAGTCCCCATGAGAGTACCATCATCAAAATGGCGGGAATAATTTTATCGATCCGATGCCAATGTTCCGTAGAGATAAATACGTATCCAACAATAAAGATGAATAGTATGTAGACTGTCATTATGGAGCGAGTTGTGTCAGCGCTATTTCAAAGGCTGTTTTCGCTAAATTCTTGGTACTGGAATTGTTTGCATGCACTTTCTTCAAGGCATTTCCGATAATTTCTGCGGTATCCTGAAAAATTAGCGCTTCATCAATTTCTTCCAAGTCGTTACTCATGAGGTAAGCAAAAACCCTAGCCATGCCACAATTCGCGATAAAGTCAGGAATCAAGGCTAAGTGCTCATCGGCATATCCTGCAATCGGACCAAAGAAAATCTCAGGGTCGGCAAAAGGTACATTCGCACCCGATGAAATGACCGAAACGCCCGCATTAATTAATCGTTCTAATTGATTTTGATTCAACATGCGGCTACCCGCACAAGGAACAAAGACATCCGCTTCGACATCCCATATTTTTTCATTGATCTCTTCGTATGAAAGTAAGTTCGGATGGGATAGTGCATTGCCATTTTTAGTGATAAATAAGTGGCGGATTTCTTCAAAGGAGAACCCTTCAGGTTGAATTAATCCCCCAACACGGTCAATGATTCCTACAATCTTAGCGCCTTTTTGAGCTAAATAAAATGCCGCGGCTGACCCTACATTTCCCCATCCTTGAATAATCACTTTTTTTCCCGCTAACGATCCTCCCCAAATGGTATAATATTGATCAATCGAAACACAAACCCCATATCCGGTGATCATATCGGCGACCAAGTAGTTTTTGGAGGTATCCGGGCTGTATGTTTCGGAACTTAAGGTATGTGAAACTCCTTTTTGTAATTGTCCGATGCGGTGAATTTTTTGGTTTGAATTCGGCTGAAAATGGCCGTTGAATACTCCTTCTTGCGGATGCCAAACGCCGTTGGCTTCGGTAATCGGAATTACTTCATGGATTTCATCTACGTTTAAGTCTCCACCGGTTCCGTAATATGTTTTAAGTAAGGGTGCAACTGCCGCAAACCAGCGCTTCAATACGCCCTCTTTTCTTGGGTCGTTGGGATCAAAGTTTATCCCTGACTTAGCGCCTCCAATGGCTGGACCAGCCACCGTGAATTTAACTTCCATGGTTTTAGCCAGCGATTCTACTTCGCGTTTGTCGAGGCCAACGCGCATTCGAGTTCCACCACCTGCAGCACCTCCGCGTAAGCTATTAATTACTACCCACCCTTCGGCCTCAGTCTCTGCATCCTTCCATTCAAATACGATTTCCGGACGTTTATTCTCAAATTTCTTTAATAATTCTATCATGTGTGTTATGTCAAAGCCCAAAAATACCGCGATAACGAATGCAGGGGTGGGATGAAATGTTAATTTTCTCCAAGATTCAATGTGAATAAACTACTTATCGGGGATAATGCAAGGCACCGCCACACACATTTTCATGAGCTCCGGTAACAGAGGCAAGGGAATTAAATTCCCGATCTAAAAAACGATAACCTAAGAAAGCAAAAATAATGGCTTCCTTGAAATTTATAATATCAGCGCTCGGAATGATGAGTTCTCCGGTATATTTCGCTCTGATGTGGTTTATTAAAGCAGTGTTCAATGCCCCGCCTCCCGTGATGTAGGCACGCTTCAAGTCATGTTTTTCTAGTACGGCCACCAGTTGATGAGCAATATGTTCATTTACTGTAGCAATCGCTACACTTGGTGATATATGCGAGGAAATACAGGGATAAAAGGTTGATTCGAGCCATTCTGTTCCTAATGATTTTGGACCATCCTGTTGATAATATGCTAACTCATTAAGTACTTGAAGTAGGGTGGGGTCAGCAACATGACTCGCGGCGATTTCACCTCCGGCATCGTATTCCTTTCCGAGTTGTCTTGCATAAGTATTCATGGGAAGGTTTCCCGGACACACATCAAACGCTACCGTTGTTCCCTTTTTGGTAAAGCTGATGTTAGAGAACCCACCGATATTAATGAAGGCCTCCGCCATGCCGCCAAATAACAGTTGATCACCAATTGGGACCAACGGTGCACCTTGACCGCCAGCCGCCACATCCAGTGAGCGAAAGTCATTGATTATAGGAATTCCGGTATGGTAGGCAAGTGTAGAGCCACAACCTAATTGAACGGTAAATCCATCTTCCGGTTGATGAAAAATGGTCTGACCGTGCGAGGCAATGGCGTCTATGCTTTCTTTATTCAAATTATTCTTAGCAAGGAATGAATTTACCGCCTCGGCATAGAATCTTCCGAGTTGTGCATTAAGTTTGAAAATCGCTCGAGGAGTTTGTTCTTCAATGCGTAATAAGAGCTCCTTTAATGGGGTAGGAAGCGGGACTGTTTCGGCGGCTTCTAGAACAAAATCAACCTGCTTGGTGTTATGAGAGAAAAGAACACAGGCAATGTCTAAACCATCTAAGGAGGTACCCGACATGAGTCCAATTATTCTTTTTTCCTGTATCTGATTCGAATTAATCAATAGAAAATAACTTATTTTTGTAAAATTAAAAATCAAAACTACATCGCATGCATTTTGAACTAACCGAAGAGCATTTAGCCGTAAAAGAAGCAGCCAGAGATTTTGCACAAAACGTACTTAAACCGGGTGTAATCGAACGTGACAACTTACAGAAGTTTCCAGCGGAAGAAATTAAGCAATTAGGCGAATTAGGCTTTATGGGAATGATGGTTGATCCGAAGTACGGGGGTTCTGGAATGGATACCTTATCCTATGTGTTAGCTATGGAAGAAATTTCAAAGGTTGATGCGTCTACCTCGGTGTGTATGTCGGTTAACAATTCCCTGGTTTGTTGGGGTATTGAGAAATATGGAAACGAAGAACAAAAACAAAAGTATTTAGTTCCACTTGCTAAAGGAGAGAAAATCGGTGCGTTCTGCTTGTCAGAGCCTGAGGCTGGGTCGGATGCAACTTCTCAACGTACCACAGCGATTGACCACGGAGATTATTACCTACTAAATGGAACCAAAAACTGGATTACCAATGGGTCATCGGCATCTGTTTATTTAGTCATTGCTCAAACCAGTGTTGAATTAGGTCATAAAGGAATTAATGCCTTCATTATTGAGCGTGGTATGGAAGGATTTGTGGTAGGTGCTAAGGAAGACAAAATGGGAATCCGAGGTAGCGATACGCATACCTTATTATTCAATGACGTTAAAGTACCGAAAGAGAATCGCATTGGCGAGGACGGTTTTGGATTCAAGTTTGCCATGAAAGTATTGAGTGGTGGACGAATCGGGATTGCTGCGCAAGCCTTAGGGATTGCGGCAGGAGGCTTAGAATTGTCTGTTGCCTACTCAAAAGAGCGTCAAGCCTTTGGAAAAGAAATTTACAAGCACCAAGCGATTGCATTTAAAATTGCTGATATGGCGACAGAGATCGAAGCAGCGCGAATGTTGGTTTACAAGTCTGCAGTAGATAAAGACCAAGGAAGAAACTATGACCATTCCAGTGCCATGGCTAAATTGTATGCATCTAAAGTAGCAATGGAACAAACCGTAGAGGCGGTGCAAATTCATGGCGGTTATGGCTTTGTAAAAGAATATCACGTGGAGCGCCTCATGCGCGATGCTAAAATCACCCAGATATACGAAGGAACTTCAGAAGTTCAGAAGATCGTAATTTCGAGAGGGGTGTTGAATGCTTGATAGTTACTCCTGGGTGCGCCCTTCGACAAGCTCAGGGACCGCACCTGGTATGAATATTTAGATTGTTTGAAAGCGGCCCCTGAGCCTGTCGAAGGGCCGCTTTCCAAGAACAAAAGGCATGGATACTATAATTTTTTGCTTTTCCACGGACCCTGAGTAGTCCGAAGGACGTATCGAAGGGTAAGTGGAAAAAGTAGCAAAGAGTTTTTGTATCAACACAAACGAAATACTAAATCCCCCTAACCACCTTCAAGGCCTCCTCAATATGCTGTGTAGCGTTCAATTGAGAATTGAAGATCCCGCGTACAATCCCTGATTTATCGATAATGTAGGTTACCCGGCCCGGAAGCAGTCCAAAAAGGTTCGTGGGAACACCGAACAAGGTGCGTACCTCTTTTTTCTCGTCTGCTAATAAGGGGAAGGGTAATTTATACTTCATCGCAAAGGCTTTATGAGCTGCTGGTTTATCAGAAGAGATCCCAATCACTTCACAGCCTAAGTCTTGAAACACCGTGTATTGGTCGCGAAAGCTACACGCTTCTTTGGTGCATCCTGGGGTATCGTCTTTCGGGTAGAAATACAAGACCAGGATTCGTTCTCCAATAAATTGGGTAATGTCTACAGGGGTTCCGTCTTGGTTGTTCAAGGTAAATGCGGGAAGTTTATCTCCTATTTGTATCATGCGGTTTTGTTTAATGCGGTTTTAAATCGGTCTAGTACGCGATTTCGCGCAAAGGTATGCTCAATTATTGGGTTCGGGTAGGATGCGGTTCCATATTCAGGGATCCACTTCTTGATGTATTCGAATTTCGGATCAAACTTCTCTTGTTGAGCCGTAGGATTAAACACCCGAAAATACGGCGCAGCATCGCAACCTCCTCCGGCGGCCCATTGCCAGCCGCCAATGTTACTTGCCAGTTCAAAGTCTAAGAGTTTTTTTGCAAAATAGGCTTCGCCTAAGCGCCAATCAATGAGTAAATGCTTGGTTAAAAAGCTGGCCGTCACCATACGCACTCGGTTGTGCATAAAGCCTGTAGCGTTGAGTTCGCGCATTCCGGCATCCACGAGCGGATAACCTGTTTTACCCTCGCACCAGCGCTGAAAATGGCTTGGCTCGTCTTCCCATACCACGGCATCATAAGCCGGACGAAATGACCCCATCACGGTATATGGAAAATGATAGAGGATCATTTGGTAGAACTCGCGCCAAATGAGTTCATTCAAAAAGGTTTCATTCAAGGGGATGGCACGAAGGGCAAGGTTCCGTATGCTAAGGGTACCAAAACGCAGGTGAATTCCAAGTTTGGAAGTGCCTGGTTTTGCTGGGAAATTGCGTTGCTCGCTATATTTTTGAATCAAGAGGTCTTCTACTGCTGACGATGGAAATTCAATTCCAGATGGACGAAACCCGAGTGCTTTGAGGGTTGGGATTTTGGGTTCTTTGGCAATGCCTTGAACATTTTCAAGGGCTTTATTGGAGTCAAATAGGGTGATGGGCTGTTGACTGAGTCGTTCTTTCCATTTTCGGGAGTACGGTGTAAACACGGTGTACGGTGAGCCGTCGGCTTTCAGTACGTCATTTTTTTCAAAGATCACATGGTCCTTGGCGCCTTGGAAGTCAATTCCTTCCGCTTGAAGTCGTTCAAAGATTGTTTTATCCCGTTGCAAGGCATAAGGCTCGTAATCTCGATTGGTAACGACGAGGTTCACATGGAGTTCCTTAGCCAGGGCGGGAATGATTTCAATGGGATTTCCAATTTCCACCCGTAGATGAATATGGTGTGCGGCATATTCTGTGGTGAGGCGTTCTAGTTCTCGGTGTATGAATTCAACGCGGGCATCGGTGGGTTCTAATTCATTTAAGATTTGGGTATCAAAAATGAAAACGGGTTGCACGTGCGTTGCGCTTTGACATGCTTTATAAAGTCCTGCGTTATCCGTAATGCGTAAGTCCCTTCGGTGCCAAAAAATTGCCTTGCTCATGCAACTACAACAATAAACTAAATGAAAGGTTTTAATCCCTTGTAAGGGAGTTTACTCCCCATCATATTCTACCCAATTCTTTTCTGTTTCAAACAGCTTAATGGATAGTTTGCCATAGGATTGTAAGTGGGGTAATAGGCGATTGTAACACACCAAGGCGATGTTTTCTACGGTCGGATTTAACTCAAAAAACTCTGGACAATCAAGATTAAGGTTTTTGTGATCGTATCGATCTTCGACCTCGGTTTTAATGATATTTTTTAGAATTTTCACATCAATGATGTATCCGGTTTCGGGATTGATTTTACCATCAATGCCCACTTCTAAAACATAGTTGTGTCCGTGAAAATTTACATTGTTACACAGTCCAAATACCTCGTTGTTCTTTTCATTGTCCCAATCTTTTCTGTATAAGCGGTGGGCGGAATTGAAGGTAGCACGACGAACTATTTTCATAGGGTTAAAAGATCTTGAAAGGCGGATTTATATTCTAGCACAATTTTTTTAAACCAAGCGGTATAGTGCGACTCGTTTTTTTCAATATCATCTTCAATTTCATGCATAGAAACCCATTTGTAGTCGCACACTTCGTCGGGGTTTATCAAGGGTTGTTCATCGGTGAATCCAATGAGCACATGGTCTAATTCATGTTCTACCAAGTTGTTCTCAAGTTCGGCACGATAAATAAAGCTAAATAAAGGTGAAAGAGAAGTTTTCATTCCCATTTCTTCTTTTAATCTGCGATTGGCAGCTTCAACAATCGTTTCTCCAGGTAGGGGGTGACTGCAGCAGGTATTTGTCCATAAACCCTCTGAATGGTATTTTCCAAAGGCCCGTCGATGAATCAATAATTCTCCGTTGGAATTAAAGATTAATACCGAAAATGCACGATGTAACATACCCTGAACATGGGCTTCCATCTTTTCCATGGTCCCAATTTCCTCATCGTTTTTGTTTACAAGTATAACCTCTTGAATCATAACAGGTTTAAATTATGACGAACATACGAAGAGAGTAATAAGCCTACTTTGCGATTGTTTGGTATGCGCACACGTTCGTGTAAAATTACTTTGGCTGGTGTGTTTTTAATTTTCTTGAACAGTTTGTAGTAATAGATATATGCTAAATAAACACCAAATCGCGCTTTTTTCGGAAGCTCAAGAATCCCTAGATACCCAGCATGGAAATCCGCTTCAATGTCACGTTCAATGTCGTGCTTTACCGTGGCGTTGAATTCATTCATATCAATCCCTGGGAAATAAACGCGGCCTAAATGCTTATAATCTGCGTTTAAATCACGTAAGAAATTAATTTTTTGGAATGCTGAACCCAATTTCATTGCCGCGGGTTTTAGTCGAAGGTATTCCGATTCGTTGCCGTCTACAAAAATTTTCAAGCACATCAGGCCAACAACTTCAGCTGAACCTAGAATATACTTTTTATATTGATCTTCATCGTAGGCCTGTTTGTCCAGGTCCATTTTCATCGATTCTAAAAATGTTTCGATTAACTCCAATGGAATTTGGTATTTATTTACAACCCATTGAAAACTATTTAAAATCGGATTAAGTGAAATCCCATCCTTAATTGCCTGATAGGTTTGCTTTCTAAAATCTTCCAATAACCATTCTTTGTCAAATCCGTGAAATGAATCAACGATTTCATCCGCAAAACGCACAAAACCATAAACGGAATATATCGGTTGTTGAATTTCTGCATGAAGCATTCTTATGCCTAACGAAAATGAGGTACTGTAACGCTTTGTTGTAAGCGTACTCATTTCATGGCTTATGTTGTCAAATACTTGTTTCATTTCTTGGCGTGTTGGTTGATATAGTTAGCGACCACTTCTCCTGAGATAATGGAGGGCGGTACACCTGGACCCGGAACAGTGAGTTGACCGGTATAGTAAAAGTTTCTTAGGTTTTTATTTTTTATCTGCGGTTTAAAAATAGCGGTCTGCTTTAGGGTGTTTGCTAACCCGTAGGCATTTCCTTTAAACGCATGATAATCTTCTTTAAAGTTGGAAATCGAAAAACTTCGTTTGTAAACGATGTTGTCCTTGATGTCATTTCCTGTCAAATGCTTTAAGCGATCAAGTAACAAATTGAAATAATGTTCTCTGGTTGCTTCATTATCTACTAAATCTGGTGCAATAGGAATCAGGAAAAACAAATTCTCAGATCCTTCCGGTGCAACCGATGGATCAGTCAATGAGGGAGCACTGAGATAAAATAAAGGAGCCGTTGGCCATTTCGGATTTTTATAAATTTCTTTACCGTGTTCCTCAAGCGATTCATCAAAAAATAAGTTGTGATGTTGAATGTTCGATACACGCTTATTGATTCCTACGTAATAGAGTAGGGCAGATGGCGCCATTACACGTTTGTCCCAGTATGCATCTGAATAGTTAGCTGAACCATTTAGTAATGCTTTTTCGGTGTGTTGATAGTCCGCTGAGGAGATAAATACATCGGATTCGTAGCGATTGCCGTGAATGTCGATGGCAGCATTTACCTCACCATTAGTTTTTTCTAAGCTGGTGATTTGGGCATCTGTGATAATTTTTACTCCTTGTTCCTTTGCGATTTTCTCAAAGGCTTCGATAAATTTATACATTCCTCCCATTGGATACCATGTCCCCAGCTCCATGTCAGCATAATTCATGAGTGAATACAAGGCCGGTGTATCTTTAGGCATGGCACCTAAAAATAATACGGGAAATTCTAAGAGTGCTCTTAATTTCGGATGCGTGAAAAACCGATTGATGTAGGATGAAAAGGAGTTTGTTAAATCCATAGATAGCAAGCCTTTTAAAAGACGTACGTCCATAAACTCGGTTAATTTCATCGAAGGCTTGTAAACCAAATCCTTCATCCCTACCTCATATTTGTATTTTGCATCCTTGAGGAACTTACGCAATTTTACTGCACTTCCTGGTTCTAAGGATTCGAACATCGCTTCGAGTTCGCCCATCGTTGCTGGGATGTCAGAGATACTTTGGTCTGCCCAATACACGCGATACGAAGGGTCAAGGCGTTTTAACTCATAAAAATCTGCTGTGGTGTATCCGAACTTTTGGTAAAATGATTCAAAGACGTCAGGCATCCAATACCAACTTGGACCCATATC
>Ga0114973_10001903_pt1 | contig 15281 bp, 14 predicted proteins | sample M_140807_MF_Meta_FD_87025 | JGI IMG/M metagenome (GOLD analysis project Ga0114973, IMG submission 87025) | Freshwater microbial communities from Lake Montjoie, Canada to study carbon cycling - M_140807_MF_MetaG | ecosystem: Environmental > Aquatic > Freshwater > Lake | place: Lake Montjoie... | reverse complement strand
TTATTCAATTTTTTATTAATTATCTGAGTTTACGATCTATAAAAAAATTGGTTAAGTCAAACTAAGTCCTATTCTACAAATACCTACTGAATATCCATTTATTATAGTTAATAAATCTGAATCTGAAAGTGATCCAAGTATATTAATTGCTTGATTTGAACATATTTGAGTTATTTGTAAAAAATGTGCAAATAGTATTGTTGTGATCAAACAATTACCAGGATTTTCTATTAAAGATCCAGAAAATAATCTATTCAAACAAAGTTCACTAGGGTTATATATATTTTGTTCTATAAATGACCAAGTTGTTTTACTTGATTTATGGGAATTTAGATTCTCAAAGTATTTATTAAATAATTCATCCAAAAAAATTTGATTGTCAAAACCAAAAAATTGTGTACTACCATTAGGATCAAAAAAATATACTTGAGATAGTGCATTATCAAATATTAATATACATGCATGAGATGCATTTGATAATGTACTATAATCTTTATCTAATGATACTGGAATAGCCAAATATCTTGATTTAGAATTAAGTGATAACCAATAGTTTAATATATCTGGTCTGATTGTTTCAAAAAAAATTGATTCAGATGATTTTTGTATTACAATTGGCCATTCATTTAATGGTCTAGAAAAATAATTAACTATTTGTTCTGTTTTACCTGTCTCATCTAAATCTATTTTCCATGTACAAAAACTTGAATACTCATATATACTAACTAATGGGGTTTGATCCATTAAAAAACTAATTAGCAAATCTAATTTAGTATATTTAATGCATGCAAGTTCCTGATGAATTGATACATCACATATACTTTCATCCATCCAAGGTATTAATGGTTGAATAATATCAATCATAGTCAACATCAGATTTATGTAAAATATAAATCTGACAATTCAATAAATAAAACAAATCAATTTTTTCTTTAGAGGATATTTTCTTTAGAGGATATTTTTCTTTAGAGGATATTTTCTTTTTGTTTGATTATAACTTTTTCTTCAATTTCATCCAAATGAAGTAATGCCTGGTCTGGAGAATTTCTATATCTCATAAATACCGATGAAATATGTGCTGGTGAATACAAATACTGTTTAACACTTTCGGTTTGTTCCTTTGGAGCTTCGCGTTCAAAAAACATAAAATATAATTCTTTGATCTGTGAATGATCACAATAATTAAATTGTTTTCGAACATCGCAACGTCCTGGTCTAACTAAAGCTTTATCAAGTGTTTCAGGTTTATTAGTTGTCATAAACATAATTCTTCCATGAGTATTAAAAAGACCATCAATTGCATTCAGAATTCCTGATAATGTTAAAGTTGTTTTAGTATTAGTATTAGATTTGTTTTCTATAATATAATCTCGTTTTTTGTATGCTGGAGTATTTATGTCAACACTATTATCCGATTCTTCTGAACTAGTTTCTAATTCTCTAGATTTAACAATTCCTATCATTGCATCAATATCTTCAATCACAAGAACAGTTGTCTTATAATCTATTGTTTTTAATAACTCAATTAATTCATTATCTGATTGTACGGTATTAAGAACTAAAAATGCAATATGTTTCTTAAAATGTAATGATAAGGCTTTAATCAATGAGGTTTTCCCAGTTCCAGGTAATCCATATAGTAAGTAGCCACGAGTATATGGAATATCTCGATGCATATACCATTCTTCAGAGTCTAAAAATAGTTCAAGATCTAATTTAATCTCATCTTTAATATCTTTAGGTAGTATGACAGTATCAAGTTTTCGTACATTTTTGGAGTCAGAAGATTCCCAAATGTTAGTCCTATTTATATAAATCTGTTGTTTCCATATGGATGATTTTAGAGATTCAAGATATTTTCCTACACACATTTGACAAAATTCTTCCAAAATATCAGATTTGGCATTTTCATCAATTTCTGTCCATAAGCGGACTTTATAATTCTCTCGTTTTTTCTCTTTATCCGAATAGATTATAATAGTATCTGTGTCAAATTCAAAATATATCTTATGACCCTTATATCCAATATCTTTAACTCTATTTTGTCCAATTATTTTTTGGACTGAAAAAGATGCCATTATGTTTTCCATTTGAGATACTTCTAATTTTTTATCATACACATACTGTAAATTAGATTCCTTAATATAATCTACTTCAGTATTTGATGACAAAAACCAATACATTGCTTTGTATAATTCATTGACTTGTCTGTTATCAGAAATAAAAGGAATTTCCACTGTTTTTGTGAACTTTGGTACAACTCCTCTCCATTTGGATATGGTTGCACGGGATTTTCTTATTAAATTATTTGAACCCCACTTAAACCATCCACCAACCCAATCTAATATCGATTTAATCTGTGTAAGACAATATGTTATTAAGGCCATCATAATAACCTGGATTACTGTATCAAGAATAAAATTTCCTGTTGTAATATTTTTTAGCAACTGAAATTGCATTATATTGTGTAGTTGCCGATGCATTTGATTTTGGTCAAATGGATTCATCGGACTATGAGAGCTAGATATTGTATCTAACCCTGGGGCAAAAACATCTGTATTTAAGTTCACTGTAAGATCTTTAATAAGATTAATATACTAGGATTGGTTATTTTTACATCCCAACAATATATATGAAATAATTATTGACCATAGATAAAATTATTCAATTTTTTACAATCTAATTAAAAATGGTTGGAAAAGTCATTTTCATACCACATCTAAATATATAAAATTTTCATGACACTTAAACCAGCTTGAATAATTATACTCTGGATCAAAAACTAGTTCTAAACCTGTATCAGAAGTTTCATCAAGTTCTTGTTCAATCATATTTATATTAACTGGATGATCATCTGATGATATAATATTAAGTCCATGAATTTTTTTACTATCATATACATAACCATCCAAAATGTCTTTTATATTTTCTTTAGATCTTAATGATGGATCAAAAATTAAAACTGCATATTTGAACTCGGGGGTTTCAAATATAACTATTGAATCTGACTCGTATATATTTATTGTTGAATCCAAAGTTATTTTAATACTAATTAAATCTGGAATATAATCTGGATCTAATTCATTTGTTGATTTGGTACTAATTGGTTCAAAACACAAAAAAAGTCCAATACAAAATCCAGAATTTGTTATCCAAGACTTATAGACTTGTTTGGTAATTACATGACTATCTGAATTTTTTGGTCTAAGATATTTTATTTGCGGGGAATTAGTCTCATCTGTTGGTTCCATTAGTGTCTCCAAAAAAAAATCTGCAGTACCCAATGATATAATATCAGATTTCTGTGGAAACATACGAAGAAAATTTGTTTCATCCAAATATTTTGAATGAATTATAACATGTGTAAAGTCAAAAATATTAATTTTCCATATCGATTCTGTATGAGATATTGTATCAATAGATTCAAGCCATGTTCTTAAATATCTATTGTATAATCTTGAACTCCACAAGGTTTCTGTATTTGAAAATTTTGTTTCTTTACCATACATTTCAAAATACATATCTAAAAGTATATCTTTCAAATTGAAACCAACTCTCATTGGATCCCTAAACTTGATTATTAGATTAATTGATTTTAATATATAGTTGCCAGTATGTTTGAAAGAAAAATTATAAAAAGACCCTGTAGGGTTCATTCTATATATAATCCTATGTATTGGTCTTTTAGCATCTAGCATTCTAAGCAAATCCGAATGTTCTTTTTTTATCTCGGATTCAAGTTCTGTTAAATAATCTGATCTTGCATATGGATTTACAAAATCAGAATATTCTTGGTGCAAAATTTTGTCAAAATCATTGGCTGTATTATAGCTATTAATTTGGTATATTAGAAGAATTTATATCTATTCCCTAATAATTTTATTTTATTATATACACAATATATTTTTTTCAATTTTTTATATATTATTTTTAAAAAAAATATATAGTTATTTTATAATATGATTTGGATTTTATTATTAATGATTGTTGTGTTTTATATAGTATATTTGTTTGTAAAACAAAATCAAACTATATCTTTTGATAAATTTGATGAATTGTCTGGATGGGAATATCCAACTCATAGACTAAATTGGTTAGATCAAGATACTATGTTAATGTATAATGTAGGTATAAATAAATGTGTTGAACTTTGTAATGCTGATTCTGATTGTAAAGGTTTTGTTTATGTACCAAAAGAATCTTTGTGTAAATTTAAATCTAATTTTACTAAACCTGTATTTCAACGTGGGCACATAACATATCTAAAATCTTAAAGACACATAATATATTATTTTTTATCAAACCATATTGCTTCTCTTTTATTAATATTAATGTTTATATTTTTACTTAATCTATTTGTTCTTTTATTTACAATTTTATCTGTTTTACCCAATTCATTAGATGTCATTTTTTTAATTTCTTCATAAATATTTACAATATCAGATTTTGTATCTTTACTTGTATCTTCAGATTTTGTATCTTCATCATTATCAACAACAAAAATACTGTCCATGACACATAGAGAAGTCAAATTCAAATTGTTTATCATTTTGTGTATTATGTTTATCTGTATTATTCATAGTTATATAATATATAAATATATATTTAATATTTATATAATAAATCAAAAACCTTAAAATGAAACTTCAGGTTCTAATCTAGACCAATCTATTTTAACTATTTTTATTTTAACTTGAGTATATAACTTTGTTATATCTATAGGATAATACTTAATTTCAAATAGAAAGTCTTCAAGTATTAATCCTTGTGGAATCCAATATCCAATCCAATTTCTTTGTTTATTTTTATCCAAGTAATCTAGTATTTTTAGTCTTGAATACAGTTTTACAAGTGAATCAATATGAATTTCTCTTAAATTAATATATTCAAGTATTTCAGGTAGATTATAATAAGTTATTCCTCCAATTATTCTATGAATTATCACATCAAAATATCTTCTTATTGGAGATGTAAAATGTGTGTATGATTGGAGTTTTAATCCATCATGACCTAATTCAGTAGATGAATAAATTGCTTTTCTAAATTTTTTAATTCCTAAAATTGCATTAATATATGGAGATGATGTTAATTCATCAAAAACCAAATTAGAATCACAAGTATTATATATTGCTTTAGAATGATATCTTTGTGGTATTGAATTTTTATCAATTAGTTTTGATACTGTTATATTTGTATGAATCATCATCCATGTTATTAATTGATGTGATGGACTAGTTTCTAGCTCTGACAACTTTATCTGATAGCTTTCTATTGATCCTGTCTCTTGATTTATTTCCAGTTTAAGACTTGGTGTATCTAAATTAATTGGATTAAATTTTAATTTATATGTATGAAGAAATTTTTCTAACCAATCATTTGGATTTAACTTGATTTTGTTATCAAATTTTTCATAATCATATCTTGTTTTTATTGTAATAATACCAAGATATATTTTGGTTTTATCATCATCTATTTCTAAAGTATTAGGATCTAATGAATATTCAATAGTTACTGTTTTTCTTGGTTCAGATATTATAAGACTTAATTTGTCATTTGCTAAATTATCAGGTAAAATATTATTTATATGTTCAGACAAATATAAAGTAAATGATTTAGAAAAAGCTTGATTATCTTCTTCTGATCCCTGAATTATTTGATTATGTGCATCAACTATATGAATATAAATTTTTGAATCTGATATATCTATACTAATTGCATCATCAAAATCTTTTGACACCACAGGATCTATATTAAATGTATCCAAATGTGTTAAATCCTGATATAATGATTTAATATCTAATTGTTCATCTTTTATATCAGGTACTAATGAGTCAATTGGTTTATACATATCTAAAATTATTTTCCAGTCATTTTTTCTTGTTGAACTTAGTTCATCCCATTGTGATATTATTTGTGGACCTTGTATATCAATTAGTACCACACAAGTTGGTTTAGTTAAATCAAAATTAGTTAAATCTGGTGTTAAAGTAAAAGTTTGTGGTAATAATGGATAACAAATTAATTTGTTTTGTTGCACTATACCCACTGTTTTAAATGGTACTCTAGAAACAAGACGTTTTATTTGAAGTTTATTAGTAATAGGATTTGATTCGTATTCAACAATATCTCCTGGTAATAAACTATTAAGAATTGGTGTTGGTTTAATATATTGTCTAACTCCTTCTATCACATATTTTAATCCAATAGAAATAATTTTTCCTTGCATTTGTATTTGTCTAGTTAATGTTAATCAACTTGTCTTTATATCAAAATCGTATTATTCGTGAAGAACATAATCTACATACTTTATCAGGTTTATCATACATTCCTGAATAATGTTCATATTCCCATTCATGATCACATAGACCCATTAACATATTCTCTAATTGATCTATTGTTTTTTTTAATCTTGTTATTTCTTTTTCCGCATTATAAATTTCTTGAAACACCGAGTTTTTTAATTCAAGTAATTTTACAATCTCTTGAGTTGTCTCAGAGGTATTGCAAGATTTTTTTTTATTCATCATTACTTTTTGTTATTTATAATGAGTTTTTAAAGAATATATATGCTAACTAATAAACAAATCAATTTTTTTATCTAATCCTTTTAATAATGGACTCATACTCTGGAGCTATAGATTATATGGTTTATAAATTACAATCCAAATATATTATTATACTTTTAGATAATCATAATCCTTCAGCATATTGTTCAGGATCTAATTTTGATCCAAAAACCAATATTGATATTTTATTTGAATCTTTCATATCTAAAAACTCTGTATTTGTGCTTGAAGAATTAATTACAACCCAAACAAAAGAAAGATTTATTGAATTATATCCTCAAACTCCACATTTAGTTAAATATATGAAATTTTATTCCAAATACAAATCTAACACAAATCAAATCATTCCGATTGATCTTAGAGTACTATTTGATAATTTTTCTCAATCAAATAAATATGAACTACTTGATGAACTATTTGGTATTAAACTATGTATAAATATAGATGTTAAAACAATCTTATCAGTAATTACTACAGCTTGTGATTCTAATTCTAAATTTATAGAACATTTTGAAAGTTTAAAAACAAGATATATAGAATTAAAAAAATTAATAAATTCAAATTCAAATAAATGTTTGGATCCAAGTTATTTAGAACAAATTTATTTAGACTATCCATTTGAACCAGTAAACAAAGAATTAAATGTTTGTGAACATGTTGAACAATTACTTTCTGGACTTTTTGAACTATATGGGATTGCACAAATAATAATTTCAAAATGTAAATATGTTTTTGTATACTTGGGTGCATCCCATTGTATTAGTATTGGATGGATTCTTGAAAAATACTATCAAATAAGAAAAATTAAAAATTTAGATAAATTTAAAACAAACGAATCTATTTTTAATTTATCTCAATTAGATAATTCAACAAAATCATGCGTTAAATTTCAACCTATTTAATTAAAATTAATATCTTTTGATATTTTATACCAAAATGATGTCTGGGAGAAAAATGTCTAAAAATTTTAAAAAAAAAGGTTCTAAAAGTTCTAAACAATCTAAAAAATCTAAACTTGGCAGATCTAAATCTGGAAAACTAAAAGTTCTACCTCCAATTGATAAATTTGGTCCTCATTTATCAGACTATGGATATGCTTTAGCTAAACCTGAAGCTAAACGCAAAGCATCACTTAAAAGAGCATCAAGCAAAGAAGGAACACTCACAGTTTTACGAAGATTGAATTTAATACGTAACTATACTTCAGTAAAATCAAATAAAAAAAAAATGAATAAAGATATGGAATTCATGAAATCTCAGTACTTGAAGGAAAAATCTAAAAAAACAAAATAAAATATTTATTATTCCAAAATATAAATATATATATTCGATTATATATTTATATTGTATATAAAATGAATATAACTATATTAGGATATTATGGACATGGGAATTATGGTGATGACCTTTTTGAAGTATTATTTAAAAAAATATACTCTGGAAATAATCTAAATTTTTATGAACCAAATAAAATAACTTATATTCCAGATTCTACAGATATAATTATTTGTGGAGGAGGTGATATTATTAATGATTGGTTTATGGAACAAATAGCTAAATTAAAAATTCGTGCAGAGCAAAAAGCAGGTAAAAAAATACCTACATATGCTATATCTATTGGTGTTACTTTTAAAAATTCAATTCCAAATGATAAACCTTATTATTTAGATGTTTTTGATTATTGGATTGTTAGAAATAAGATTGATGTTAATCTTCTTAAAAAAAGATATTCAGAAGAAAATATTATATATGTACCTGATGTTGTGCATTTGCTAGCTCATTATAAACCTAAGAAAATTTCCAAATTTTTTAATAGTTGGGTTGGATTAGGTTCTGGTGTTTTAAGACCAGTAGTTGGTATTTTTCTTACAAATACTATTTCAAATCGTGGTACAAATTCTAAATATGATGAAGAAGTAGAAGGTTTTGTCAAACTAATTACATCAATTCCAACAAATTATATCATCCATTTGGTTCCATTTAATGTTGGTAAAAATAAATGTGAAAATGATTCTATACTTAATGAACAAATTTATAAAAAACTTAGCTCTACACAAAAGGAACGAGTACAGGTTAAGAACTTTACACTCAAAGAATTAGTAGAATCATTCAGATCAAGTGTTTATTCATATGGAATAGCTATGAGATATCATTCACATATACTATGTCAAACATATTCAGTTCCTTTTATATCTATATCTATGACAAATAAAACATATGAATATATGAGAGATTTTGGAATTCAACAATATATGATAGATTATACTGATAGAGAAATTAATACTGAAGACTTTGTTAAGTTATTTGAAAAACTTGTTTTAGATAAGAATTTTTTTAAAAGACAAACTGAATCACGAGTTTTAAATGTAGAAAAGTTTTTATTTCCTATAAAAAATAAAATTATTAGAAAATCAGGACCAGAATACTTTTTAATCGAAGATTTTGTAAAGTTATTTAATGGTGTGATTGAGAAACTTATTAAAACTCTTTTTAAAAATATGGATTTGATTGAAATAACAAAAGTTTTTGTTAATAAATACTGTTTACAAGATGTATATACAAATTTCAAAATTGAAAATCCTAATGAAGAAATTAGAAAATTTATAACATCATTTATTATTTATGAAATTACTGGATTAGTTAATACTGAATATAATTATGGTTTAGAACAAAAGATTGTGGAATGTAATCTATATGAAAATATTCTATGGATTCATCAAAATAGATTTTTTAAAGCCCAAGGATCAAACTTTAGCCAAACTTTACCACAACAACAACCACCACTATCTATTTCTATTGACTTTTTACAATTTACATTTGAAAACAAACAAATACCTAAACTTAATTTTGGTTATATAGATAATTCTTTCTCTCCAGGTACTCATAGATCTGGTTGGGAATATGCTGGTTCTGCTTTAATAAATAAATTTAATTGTTCTCAATCAAAGACAATAGTTGATTTATATGTAGACAAAACATTTTTATGGAGTTCATCTATTTATGAAACTAATAAAAAAATTCCTTATACTAATCCATGGATTGGATTTATTCATCATACCCCTAATCCTGAATATACACCTAATTCACTAAATTCTATATTAGCATCACCTTCTTTTATTAAATCACTTAGATTCTGTAAAGGTATTATTGTGCTATCTAACTATTTAAAAAAATATCTTGACACACATTTTAAATTTAAAGTACCAGTTTATGTATTATCACATCCAACTGAAACACCTAATATTAAATTTAATTGGGATGATTTTGAATCTAATCATCTTAAACAAATTATACAGATTGGAGGATGGCTACGTAATTCTTATGCAATTTATGAACTAGCAATTAATGAAAAAAAATTAAAAATTACTAAGGCATTAATTCAAGGTAAATCAATGGCTAATTATGTAAAACCATTAGATCTTGATATAACTGAATTAAGAAAATATATGTATAAAAATCCACCTGAACTAAATACAAGAATGTGTTCTGTTTCAACAAATAAATATGTTGAAGGACTTGTTGAAAGTATATCACGAGCTTATAGCTCTGTTCAAGTTATCCCTCAACTATCAAATAAAGAATATGATTTACTACTAAGTAAAAATATTGTTTTCATTAATTTGATTAATGCTTCTGCTTGTAATACCTTAATAGAATGTGTTGTTAGAAATACACCTATTTTAATTAATAGACTAGAAGCTGTTGAAGAAGTTTTAGGCTCTGAATATCCTTTCTTTTATGATACTATTCAAGAAGCCAGTTATATGGCTACAGATTTATCATTAATTAAAAAAACATATGAATATTTAAGTAAAATGGATAAAACAAAACTATCTATTAATGCATTTGTTAAAGATTTTGAAAATATAGTTACAAATCTATAATTATCTATTAAATTCAGCACAACAAAATAGTCCACCAGTTACAAGTCCAATTATTAAAGAGATACATCCTACAACAATATTTGTAATTACTGTAACTTGAAGCATTGTATACAATAAAGTTGATTTGAGATCTCCAACACATTCAACTCCAAATAGCTCGACACAACCCCAAATTAAAAATGTTACACAAGTAAATATTTGTAAAATTATTTTACAACTAATATTTGATTTATATTTTGAGTTGTCTGATGATTGAGACTTTGTAGCTGCAGATCCAACAATTACATTTATTATTAGACTAAGTAACAAATATAACCAAGCATTTGATTTATTACATATATCTTTTTGTTCATTATATGAAGTTTGGCAAATGCTCATAATCATATATACAATATATGTAATTGCACAACCAATAATTCCTAAAGCTAATAATATAGTCCCACACATAATACATGATCCACATTCTTCACTAAAATTAAATCTTTTATCTGTAGATTTAATTTTAGTATCATTTATATCTATAACTTTTGTTTTAATCTGATTAGATTCAATATCATTTGATGTTAATCTTATTTCTTGAAATTTTTTAATAGAAACTTGTCCGCTTGTTTCTGCAATTGTTTCTGCAATTGTTTGTGGCAAAATTATTTTATTATCTGACATAATTTTAATTTAATTACTACTAACTAATAACTATTACAAAATAAAATAATTTCAATTTTTATATTATCTATTAAATGCAACACAACACCATCTGAAAAGAAAATGAGATATAGATCTAACTTGTTTGAATAATATCTTTTTTGTTACCTTGATATGTTCCAAAAATTATATCAAAAATTGGAAATAATATACAATAATTACAATTTAAAAGTTTATGATGAATGCTATGATGTGACCAGTATAATTCTGAATGTGATAAATAAGACGTAGTGATGTACATATAAAGAATTATTATTTGTTCAAAAACAGATATATTTATAAAAATAATTGGCATTCCGATTGAAACAATTGATGCTAGATCATCTAAATCTGTTAAAAAAAAAGTATCAAATGGATAAACAATAACATTTGTATGATGTTTTTTATGAACATCCACATAATAATATTTATGAATAATTCGATGGTATATATAATAATTTAGCTCAATGAGTAAACAATATAAACCCATTGAATATAATGATTCTAACCAACTATGTTGTCCATATGGAATTATATTATCAGAAACAATATACATAAGTCCAGTTGATTGAAGTATTAATAAAGGAACATTTTTTATATATTCATTAATTCTAGTTATTCTTTCTTCATTGCTAAAATTAGGATTTATGAATGGATAACAATTTGCATAACAAATAAAATAAGAAGTCATTGTAGAAATTACAAATGTAGATACAATTATACCAAATGAAATCAATATATTCATTTTATAATATTATTAATATAATATTATATTAATAATTTTAGTTTAAATAACTAATTCAAAATAAAATAATTAAAATTTTTTAGAGCTAATTTAAATTTGTTTACAAGCTGTTTCTTCTTGTTCTTTAGATAAATATGTTGAATAATACTCGAGATAAAAATTTAAAAAGTTTTTAAATTCACCTCCAAATTGTATCCTTGTTCTTTCATCTATCAAAGTTGAAAAATGTAATTCTGATATATTTGAATCATGTGCCCATGTTAATCTCTCTGTTAATTCATCATATGCAAATGCCTCTTCTCCATTCCATATATCAAAACTAAATTTTGTTTGTTTACCCATCTCAAAATCACCAATAAATTCATTAAAATCTTCAAAACTAAATTTATACGAATTTTCAACAAATGTTAAACATGAGTTTGTATCAGTTTGATAAATTTGGCCATTCATTGTCTTGGTTAATATTGGTTCATCTCCAAGATAAATAGTAAATTTACTAATATGATTATCAATAGGTGTCCAAACTAAATTCCAGTTCATTTTTGTTATATACAAATATTTATTTTTACTCCAGTTAATTTAAAAATCAATTTTTTATATTAACTCGTTCCAAGTATAGGATTCTAAACTCTTCGGAGTATAGGATTCTAAACTCGTTTCAAGTATAGGATTCTAAACTCTTCGGAGTATAGGATTCTAAACTCGTTTCAAGTATAGGATTCTAAACTCTTCGGAGTTTAGGATTCTAAACTCGTTTCAAGTATAGGATTCTAAACTCTTCGGAGTTTAGGTATATTAATAACTTCGTCTATTAAATAAGTTTGAGGATCGAGTTTTTTGGGTATACCAAATTCTTTAGATACACGGCCTACTGGAAAATCGAAATCTTTATCATAAACTATTCCTGTATCTGGATTATACCAGTACTCACCTACATCTGATAGATCTCCATCAATTTCCATTCGAGCTTTAATTTTATATACTTTAACTTTCTTTTTAATTGATCCTGATGAATTCCAACCATTATCTATTTTTTTATCATAGTAAATATCTTCTTTATATGCTGGTCCAACAAATTTGTCAAAATAAGAACTTTCATTAAATTTAAAACAAGTATATTCTCCATTAATCATATTATGATTCTTAAAAAGTTCACAATCAATTGCTGCTTCTCTTACTGTTTGTAAAAATGAATCAATAAGTAACTCCTTTTGCATTGCTAATGAATAAATCTCTTGATCTGTTGATGGCTTTGTTATCTTTGAACCTACAGGTCTAACTGCATGATATCTAAATATATCTACTTTACGTTCATCCATTGGTAAATCTGCATGTGAACACATACGTAATCCACGACCTATCAATTGTTGAATTCTTACTTCATTCCAATATGGTTCCATCACATGGACCTGTCGAACATTTCTCAAGTTAATACCTTCTGAACCTGCTGGAGAGATTAAAATAAGTTTGATCATTTTTCCATCTATATTATCTTTACTATTAAATGCTGCCAAATTTCTTTTACGAATGTCACGATCTATTTCACCATGGAATTCTGTGTATCTATAATAATCTGAACCATTTGCTTGTATTCCAAAATTACCATAACCAAAATATGATAAATAAATCTTAAATATTTCTAACCCCTCCATCTTTACAAAGTTTGAGAAAGCTAGAATAGGACCTTTTGATCTCATCATATAAAATATCATTGCTGTCATCTTGCATGAACATGAATATAATATTTTTAACAAACTAGATTTCTTTTTATGTCCATCCCAGAACTCTACAAACTTGTATTTGTACTTTGACTTGAATACTTCAATATCATCTTCCAAAGTATTACCAGATTTTTTATCATCTGCAGCTGCTTTAGACAAATGTTCTTTAAATGCATTTATAAAACTTTCAACTGCTTGTAAATACATTGACACATTCTTTCTAATTGCATCTATATCATAATCCTTTTTAATTACTGATTCGGTCATCTGTTCTAGTCTTCCTGAAATAATCTCTTCTGCTTCTTTTTCTGTTAATTTAAACTTTGCAGGTCTAGGACGATTTTCACCTGTAAAGTTCCCACCCATCACTGGAAAAACAAAATTTGAACTTTGACGTGTATATGATCTATATACTGTAACTCCTGATTTATTTTTAGCTCTTGCTCTTTCTAACTGTTCTTCAATATATTCAAAATGTTCATAAACTTGTTGTTGATACTCATCCATAGGTATTTGTTTTATTTTGATTTGTTTGGCTGCAAATAAATTTGGATCTGAACCAATATAATATGATACTAACCCTAAAATTCTTCGTTGAAACATATTTTTACTTGTAGGATTTAATACTAGTGAATTACCTGATCTAGTAATATATGTTTCATTAAATTTTGTTTCTGTTGATGGGAAAATCCCTGGTCTTAGCAAATTAAAAATTAATGCAAGTTCATATGGAGTATTTACAGCAGGTGTACCTGATAAAAGAACAACTCGAGTTGCTTCATTTTCTTTTTTATCTTGAATAATATAGTCATAAATTGTTAATGCACGCTTACCTGTTTTAGTTATCATATTGTTATAAACGTTTTTAATAAAGTTATGTGCTTCATCAAATATATATATATTTTTTTTAGTTGAATCTGATTCTTTAACAGCATTTAAAAACGATTTGTCTGCATTTGGTGCATCATAATGTACAAACTTGATATTTGACATTCTTTCTTCTTGATCCTCTTTAGGTAACCATTCTTTAAGATCTTTTAACCAAGGATCATCCTTAAGTGATGCCTTGATTAAAAGAAATACATTCCAAGCTGGATTATAATTATATAACACATTATATACATTAATTGCAGCCACAGTTTTACCTGCACCTAACCCATGATATACTAGTGCATTATGATAAGGTGATCTATAATCTAATATAGATCCAATAAAAGCCTGATAGCTTCTAAGTTCTTTTACATCACCTGAAGACTTTTTATTACAAGGATCTTCGCCATCCTTTCTTTCAATAGGAGGTAGATTATATTTTTTAAAATTAGATAAGATCCATAAAGGAAAAAGTCGGCCATTAACTTTTAAATCTATATAATTTTGTGTTTCTGCCATTTATTTACTATAATATATTTGAACATAAAAAAATAATAAAAACAATTTGTTGTTAGATTTTTAGAATATTGAAATAATTATATATAATTATTTTAATATCCCTCTAGATGGGTTGTTAATACAGAAACCTAAAATCTTTAATCTTTATTTGGTATGCTGTATGATTCCTTGACAGAAACCTAAAATCTTTATTTGGTATGCTGTATGATTCCTTGACAGAAACCTAAAATCTTTATTTGGTATGCTGTATGATTCCTTGACAGAAACCTAAAATCTTTAATCTTTATTTGGTATG
>Ga0114973_10001902_pt1 | contig 15282 bp, 18 predicted proteins | sample M_140807_MF_Meta_FD_87025 | JGI IMG/M metagenome (GOLD analysis project Ga0114973, IMG submission 87025) | Freshwater microbial communities from Lake Montjoie, Canada to study carbon cycling - M_140807_MF_MetaG | ecosystem: Environmental > Aquatic > Freshwater > Lake | place: Lake Montjoie... | reverse complement strand
TCAAATCCTCGTTGTTGAATATATTTAGCCCAGTTGACACATTTGGTTAACTGATTTTCTAACAGTTTTTTATGAATAATCTTGCTTTCTAACTTGGTTAAAATAATCTCACGTAGGGCAGGGTTATTACTACGATCACCCACTGCAGCTCTGGTATTAATATCCTGGGCAAGTGCGGCTAATTTGTTGTCCACAGTTAGTAATTCGCGGGCTGTGTTATAGGCACTATTTTTATCGGCTATACACCAACTCAGTGCCGATTTAGTGCTGTTAAAAATGCCCACTTCAGACTCCGAACAAAATACTTGATATCCAGGACGCTGGGGGACAATTCGATATCGTCCAAATACTTCATACTCACCGGATTCGTTTTGCCAGATTAAATTGGGAGTTATGTCCTTAAATTCTTGGCGGAACATGCGTTCAAATTCTTGGTCTGGCTTCATTTAATAACGTAGTGGGATATAAGATAAATGGTCGAAACAAATAAAAATCCAATAATTCCAACACCCCAGCCAATTAATCTGTCAGTGTTTTTTTCACTCATTTTACTTACAGTGAATTTGACTTCTGAGACCATGTCGCAAAGATGAGCAATACTTACACTCATAGCGGTCATTTTGTCTTCCAACGCATTGTAGCGTTCAGCACACAATTCCACATGGGCTTCTAGACTTTTCTTTTCAATATCAGTTGGCTCAACCATTTGTAATCTCCATCATATATTTATGGAAATAGGTGCAAACCAAATATTCTGTCTGGCACCTTCGGTGATCAATACTGTGTCAATATCTGGGTCGTTATTGAGTTCACGCAACATGGGAACACCAGCGGCATCAGAGCGTAACACAGATACCGGATCATCGTTGGGTCCATATATACCGTCTGACTCAGTTTCAAATTCAAACATCCATCGTGTGCCAGTTTGATCTGGTATAGGGTCTGTGATTTCAAACAACTGTGTGCGGAGACTTAAGATTTGTGTCAGCGTTTCCCAGTTTCTTTGTTGATTACGACTGCGATTCCAAGAATCAGAGTCATGTATCACGTGTCCAGCACGATCTTGAAATGGCATGCGGGTTGTTTTACAGTGACCAGTTACACCTGTGGCAGTGATATCAAACAAAGTCTGGCAGGCAAATTTCATTCGGGTCGCCTACCAAGTTCATACAACAGTTCAACTTGCTCACACAAGTGATCAAGTTCGATATTATCCCTGCGGGCCTGAAAAATATCTACCCAGCGTTTTTGACTTTCCAACTCTTTGAGTTCTTGTTGTAGCTTGGGATCTTGCCAATGCAATTCTCGTTTGGTAGAGCCAGGTTTTCTGGCATAAACAGTACGGCCACCGTCGGGACTTTCAAACACTGTTAATTCTGTAATTTTGCTAACTTCCATGATAGTATTTAAGCTAAAAACACAAGTCAACAAAAAACCCACCGAAGTGGGTTTTTTATTCAATCAACTGAGTTGATTAAGATACTGCCAATTTGAAACCAACGTTTGTAGCTGAGTTTAACTGGAAACCAGTAGCTGTGATGTTTGCAGCGGCCAAGAATGTTGCGGCGTTAGCAAATGCACCTGTTGGGAAAACACCAAAACTCAATGTTGTGCCATCAACTTGATACATGGCAACTGTACTTGTTTGCTGAATTGCTTGAATAACGTTAGAAACGTATTCGTTTACACCTTGTTGTCCTACAACTGTGGTGTTGGCAACTGCACCAAAAAAGTCCAATTTTGGACCGGCAAAGTTAACAGGTTGTCCTGCTGTAGCTGCTGAAGGGCTAACTGGTCCGTTCAATACGTCTGTTGCAAATACTGGTTGGGCATCGCCCGAAACAATAGTAATAAAAGCCATTTTAATTCTCCTTAGTATATGGACACAGAGGTCCTGCTTTTATTTATACCGTTTGGTAAAAATCAGGAGTTAGGCTGGTGTTTTTGGATTGTTTATTTGGCGATTTGCCGCGGAAAATCCACCGGCCAGACGATTAACTGCTTTGGCCATACCGGCTCCAGTGGCCATTACCCAGCCTTCTTGTCCAGGGTGTTGTAGATCAAGTTGATGTAAAATATCCATTTTGATATCGTGTAGTAATCCCCAGGCAGTAAATGCCGCGGTCATGCCTGTTAAATTGCTACGGGGACTTTGTATGTATTCTATGATGTTGTTGAACTTTTTAGGAGTAACATGTTGCTGTAGCCATGGCCCAAATTGTGCCAACAGATTATCAAACCCAGTACCAACTCTGCTGTTGATATAGTCTATACACAATCGAGGCAAATCAGTAATTTGTGCGGATCTAAGTTCAGCAGGATTAAACAGTTGATCAATTGCGGCGCCTTGGCTGTTGTACACATCTTTAACTTGCTGTACCAGCTGACGATTTGGCCGTACATTTTCTTTGGCGTATACTGGTTCTAACAACAACAGTCCAGGAACAGTTTTAAACCTGATGTTACCAATGGGCTCTTTAGGAGCACCAGGTTCTGCATACTGTGTATGCATGGCAATGCCAACTTCACTGCGGGCAATACGTTGTCCTACATCGCTGGCCGCTGGAATTTTGTATTCTACAGTGTTGGGAGTAAACACAAAATTTCCAGCCTGTTCAGGAGGACGTTGTGTGTACAGCAAATCACCTTGCACATAACCTCTAAAATCCTTGGTCAACGAGGCTTCCAACATGGGCCATAGTTGTTGATATATGGGCAGTAGTGTCGCAACACGAGTGGCAGACTTGCCCTGAGCTTCTGCTGCCGCATCACGTTGTGCCAAATGTCGTTCAACTTGACGTGGGCTTGTAAACAGGCCATGGTATCCTTGGGCAGTAAATCCAGAAACATCGGTCAGTACAAATGTTCCGTCTGTGTCACGACCAAATATCAGTGCTGGTTTGCCGTCCCACTTGACTGTGGTGGTCTTGCCTGTGTCAGCGGCAGTGTGTTTCACAATGTCTAATGCACTTTTAATGCCAGCACTGCCGTTACGGAACACAAGATCTTCAAGATGTTCAATGCCTTTAGCACGGCCGCCTTGAACTTCTGCTTCAACAATGACCTGCATGCCTTGATTCACAATACGGTCACGTAGTTTGGCCAAGAAGTTTACTTCTGTGTACCCAGTTACTGGGGATGTTTCGCTTTCCATAAATGGTAGGCCTTCACGTTCCATATGCTGTTTAAAGTCTGCCAGTTTAGCCTCACGCTTAGGATCTGTACTGAGTGCTTGTAGTATTGTTTCTACACTGGCTAGATCCTGACGTGTTGCTGTTCGGTTCAACAACAGTTTGGCCACCCGATCTGGATCATCGGTAATGATTTTATTTGTGTCACGGTCAGCAATGCCGGCAATCTGATTTAATTTATAACCCAAGCTCTTGGCAATCGAATTCATCAACACATTACGTTCACGACCTTTGTATTTTGAATCTGCGGGCATTGCCCCTAGCACAAATTTTGACCAAGGCACATTGTTAAGAAACATAAAATCAGTCTGCACATAGCCTAGATCAGGACGACCGTTGATAGGAGTTTTAAAATGTACTCCAGCACCGGTTTGCTTGACCCACTCTTCGGGTTTTTGTTTTTGACTGACGGCCCAACGGGTCAACTGTGCTATTAGTTGTTCTTTGGTTAATTGTTTGGCATCGACTGCAATGTCTAAATCGCCTGATGTGTCTTTGATACCGGTTGATCCCAGGGTGTTGTTTTGCAAGTCAAGACCTGGTAACATTTCTTCTAACCAGGCCAGGGTTGATTTGACATCAGTCTGATTGATACGTTGTGTGACCGCACGGCCATCACCGTCTTTGAATACGTTGCCACCTTCGAGGATGTTCATTAGATGCCTCTGAAACCAGCTAGCAATAGTAAAGCATCTGCTATAGGATTACCAGTAGATTTTACATTGGTATCACCAACATTTTTAGCAGATGCACTGCCAAATGCAGCAAGACCTTGAGCTACTGCTGGATCAGTTGGTTTTAATTGTTGAGCATAACTTCTAGCATCGCCGGTATTATCAGAGTCAGACGGGCCGCTTGGTGTGCTTGGTTTGCCGCCGGTACCCGGGGCGTGAGCAGTTGCTACTGCGGCCTGCTGTGTTAACTGTAACCAAAGATCTTTTTCTTTCTGTGGAGTCAACGGTGCGGCAGGTGGTGTTGGTGTTTTGGGCGGTGTTGGTGGGGTTCCGGGAGTCTTTGGAGCAGCGGCCGCGTTTGCAGAAGCAATGAGTTTAGCATCATTGGGATTGTTCGGATCAAGCTTCTTGCCGCCGACGAAAACTGGTTCGGCTGTAACTTTTGAAGCATCAGCTTCTGTGACACCGCCGGATGCACTCAATTGTTTGACCAACGCTGTAATTTTATCTTTGTTGATGACATTGGGCAGATATTGTCCGCCCAACAAGTTTTTGACCACAAATGCCAGCAAGGCCTGTTCATACATACCTGATTCTCTGGCATCTGGATTGCTTTGTAATAAAGTCTTTTCATACTGTTTCCAGCCTCCATAGACTTTGTCAGCCAACATTTTTATCTGTTGCTGTCGCATTGGATCTGCCATGGCAGATTTGAAATCGCCAACAGGACTAAGTTTTTGTCCCAGCGCACTGGCTCCGGCCCGAGCACCTCCTACTAGGTTGCCCAGGGTACTGGCTATGCCTTCATCCAGCCTGGGTTGTGTCAATTCATGAATTTGCATCTGTGCGTCTCACTGTTCGAGTAAATTTGCCAGGGTCACGCTGATTGATAGCATTGAGTAGCTTACGCTGTAGATTCTGGGCATCTTCTGTGCTGTAACTAGAATCAATTTCTTCCAACAAGCGTATGGCACTGGCTATGACATTAGATGCACGGTTTTCAATAACATGGCGTTGATCACGCTCAATGTACATTGAGTCTAATTCTTCTAATAAACTACGAGTTTTCTTTTGCATTTTAGTCCAAGACCTTTTTATTATTTATTGGATTTTGTATAGTTTGCTCGAATCTCTATTAGTGGTATTAAACAAGGATGCTCAATAACCCACGTAATAGTGTTAGCAATATGAACTAAATCTAACCAAGTTTCATGTCCAGGAAGCCCATCATTTAATCCACCGGCAATAATGTGTGTGGTCTTGATATTATTCAACCCATTTAATTGTAAACTGCGGTCTTTTAATGCTCTTTTTTGAATTGAATAGGTAGCATAGACTTTATTGTTAACTTGGCCGTCGTTTACTCCTAAATACTCTGCAGTGCTACCTATATTAATAATATGTCCACAAATACCAGCGTTAGCCCATTCCTCGTGTGTTATTTCTAACAAAGATAATTGTCCGCCGCCACATATAAATGAGCTGTTAATGAATATATTATAGTTAATAATTTGTTCTCTAAAGTGAGTCTCACTTCCAGAATCCCAGAATCTTAAATCATATCCAGTGGCCCGGCTGGCAAACTTGGCTTCTGAAAAATATTTTTTTACCACACTGGCTACAGTATTATGATTTGGATTGCCAGTACATAACATGTTCATAATAATTGACTCCATTCTGGGCATAATGTTTTATAATTAGTTTGCCTTACTTGATCAATTTTTTCAATTTTACTCCAAAAGAATTGATAATTTTTATCACTAGTTTTGATACTTTTTACTAGGTCTGTTAACTGCGGGTAATTTGTAAATCTTTCAAATAAAATATTCTTAACATACTCACTTAAATGCAAAATATTAAAGTCTCCAGTGGCACGTTGAAAAATTAAATTTACAGGATCACCGTAACGATTGGTTAAAAAGTTGGCTTGTTGCCAATCTAACAGTTCTGGTAGATAATATAAATTTAAATAACTCCAAGTGCAATTTATATTAAACATATGATTATGCGGCATATTTTTTTGATACCACATTAAATTGCTGATTATCGATTCCCAGTTTGCACCAGTTCGTTGATATTCAAATCTCTTGCCCACATCATCAATGCTAAAATACAATTCAATTAAACGGCATTCTCCCCACAAATTTAATAATTCTTGTGTGGCTCTTTGCGTACCATTGGTATTGTAAAATACACGAACGTCACCAAGGCCTTTAACTTTTTTTATTTCTTTAAGCAAGTTAATATGGTTATTGCTCATCAGTGGCTCTCCGCCACCGTGAATGTGCAAAGTTTTTATATTTTTAAGTAATTTTGTATCAAATATTTCAAGTTGATTAAATTTATCATATTTAAATTGATTGATTGTTTTAAGGGGGTAAAGTTTTTGATAGTCGGACACCCACGCCGTACTGTTATGTGGGCCACATATAATACATTTTAAATTGCAAAGATTTCCTACGCTGTAGTCTAAACCTTGTGGCGCATTTAAATCAATATCAGTATCGTTATGATAGTTTTCATACAGGTCTCGACTGGCTGTGCGTCGACTTTCTAGTCCCTTTTCCTCGGCTTCGTAGCAGGCAGAGCATCCAGGAATAAGAGTATCGGTTTCAACGCATCGTTTTAATTCTGCACGTTCTGAACCATTCCAGATGTTATCTAAATCAAATGCATCTGACGTTTTAATATATCCCTTAAAGAAACTGCACGGATTATACCCTAACCTACCGTTGTAGGACCATATGGCAAGATTTTTATATATTTCATAACAGAAATATTTCTTGTCTTTCATGGTTGTTTAATTTGCCCTAAGAGTTGTTTTAATTTTGCACTTTGTACATCTGCGGTAATCTTACCAGTTTCCTCATGAGAGGCTACGGGTTCAGTACCGTTAATCATTGTGCTTTTTGCTTTAATGCTATCTAGCAAATTACCTCGGGCAAATGAATTAACCGGGCCGGCTTCTTCACCCGGGTCAGTAATACGCATGGTTTCAACATTATAGTCCAAGTCGATCTTCATGCCAACACCGGTACTGCTACGCGATTTCATACACTGAATTTGATATTTGCCACGCTCACGCATTGCTCTGCTGGTAAAGATACCAAATACATTATCCGCAGTATTGATTTTAGAAATACCGCCCGATATATGACTGTGATCGAATTCAATTTCTTCCACCGCACTGCGATTTAACTGCGACGCTGTTACAAACAACACATTGAGTTCTTTGGCCAAGTTACGCAACTCTTCTGACACATACTTGTCTTTAACAAACAGGTCGTTCGGACTAACTTTAGCACTAACAGGCATCAACAAGTCCAAGTAGTCGCACATGACAAAATCTACTTTCAATCCTGTTTGCACTTGCACTTCTTTGATATAACTGCGAATGTCGTTAATGTTGCTTTGTGCTGGCAATGCTTTGATACGATACTGTCCAGCTTTCTTTGATACTAATTTAACTTTAAGTTCAGTCTGATCAATATCTTTGCGAATTTCTTTTGTGCTCATTCCTGCCAACATTGCATCAGTTCTCAACGCACACAGTTCCTCACTCAGTTCTAAACTGATATACACGCCACTGAATCCTGCTTGTAACCAACTCAATGCAATGTTCATCATAACAAGACTTTTACCCGAACCAGATCCACCAGCAAAAATGTTTAACTCACCCCGACTAAATCCACCATACAGGATCTTGTCCATCTGTGGCCAGCCTGTGCTTACTTGTCCGCCCGAGTTAAAATACTTGTCAATACGAAGTCTAGGATCTGCAAAATAATCTGTACCCATGTCTTTGGTTAAACTGATTTGTACCGCATCTTTGATTAGTTTTTCCACCGGATCATACTCGCCCTTTTCCAACAGGTCTGCACTCTTTAAAATTGCTCTTTCTAATTCTTGTCTACGAGTAAAGCCTTCAAACTCATCCATAAACCATTCAAAGTGACCGTCGTTTAAATCTGGAATGTTGTTGAGTTTAACGCCTGTGCTGGCACTGATCTGTTCCGTGGTGGGCAAGGTCTTGTGCTGGTCGCTGTGTTGGGCAATAAATTCGGCCGCAGGTCTTAAACTTCTATCAAAGTTTTCTGGATTATAAATGTTCTGCACACGCACATACGACTCTGCGTCTTGCAACATCATTTCTAAGAATAATTTTTGGACATCAAGTCCGTAGTCTTTTAACAAGTTGTTTCTTCCTTAGTTCTATTTTAATTCGACTAGTTTCTCGGGCCTGCATAATAGTTAGTACAGTTCCAAGTCTGCCCAAACGAATTACCGCATCATTTACGTCTTTAACATCCGCAGGCCACTCGGGCATACTTACTGCCCATCCTAGTTCTACTGCCCGGTCTACCAATCGCATACCGGCCACATCTTGGTCTGGTACTACTATCACATCGCGTCCTAGACTGCGTATCAATCTTGTCTGTGCATCATTGATTTCTGCATGTAGAACGGCCAGTCCATTAATACTAAGGGCATCAAATACTCCTTCAACCACAATTGCCGTTTGCCAGTTGGACTTTTGCAGATCTGTACCAAACACATATCCAGGCTGTATGTCCTGAATGTATCTAGGCGTACGATCATCCATGAATCTCGTGGTATGTCCTACTACTTGATTGTTGTGGGTGAACGGAATTACAATGCCAGGGCGTGGCATTGTTTTATATAGAAACGGATAGTCCAATAGGACACATCTATTTTGTAAATATTTTGTAGCCGACTCATTCAATGGTTGTGTTTCTGCTGGCAAGTCTCGATCTTCAAATTCAATGTTTTGTAATCGGTTTATAATCTCTTGACGGTCACCCAACAGACCTTCTATACTCTTGTGTTTTAAACTTTCAAGATTAATGCGTTCAATTTCTTCCGTGGGCACATTCATCCACTCCAACAACTTACGAGCTTTAAATGTTAGATTTCTGCCCAAGACAAAACTGGCAGTGTAGCCACAGTTGAAACACGAATAGCTCCAGCCAGAATCTGACATTTTTAGACCGCCACGTCCTCTCTTATCTTGTGTGTCGCTACGATGTGTGCAACAAACAGCATTTCCAGATAACCAGCCAGAAGATGTTTGCTTAATCTTTCGACCTTGCCTCCAGTAAGTTTCGACTGTCTGATTTATCAATTCTTGTTACTATCCACTTGTTAATGTTTTTTGATGTTCGTATGTTTACTGTGTTAGTATAACACTTTTTATAGGCATTGAACAAGCCCCAATATGAAATTTTTAGCTCTGTTTGAAACTGTTCGGCAAACCCTTTTAACCCAATATCTGTTTCCCAAACTCTGCCATCTGGTGATTCAATTCTGTAGGATCCATTATGAGCATCACTTTTGCGTTTTTTGGTTTTTTCTGATTCAGGATTGTCTTCAAATCTTTTTAATTGCCCTTTGCTACAATTCAATGCTCTTTTTTGTTTCCAGTCGCTCGTTGCATTAGCCCAAAATAGTTTAGCCGATTCAGAATCATGCCCCTCACCTCCGCCGGTAATATTGTATCCAGTGTGTAATGTTTTATAATATTGTATCCAATACTTTTCTCTTGTATTTAGATCTTGGGTTGTCCATTTATTGTTTTGCTCAATAATTTCAAATTTCATATTGTCCCAACCGTATTTTCTAATTGCAATCAGAATAGGTCTTTTAATGTCAGGGTAATATTTGGCAGCCGATTGATATAATACTGCTTTTTGTTCCAGCGGCAATGTACACTTGCCAACATATTGTTTTCCAGATGGCGAGGTAATCAGATAGATATATTTCATACACCTATTTATGTTAATCCACAATTAAAACAAATTAGTTATCTGTACAGTAGATCAACCACATAGCCGGTGCTGATAATTACCGCGGCTCCGGTCTGGTCTGGATTGTTTGGGTATAGACCTACACCAAATCCTGCATTAGGAAGGTACCAATAGCCACTGCCACCATTGGTCACAGTTATTCCGGTGAGTATACCATTTGATACAGTAGCTTCGGCTGTGGCACCAGCACCGCTACCAATGATGTTGATCTTGGGTGGTGCTAGATATCCAGATCCACCATTGGTCACAGTGATGCTGGTGACTACACCGTTGGTTGTGCTTGCATAGGCAACAGCCGGAACGCCGGGTTGGGTTGGCACAGCAAAAATGCTGTTGTTAAAACAAATTCTAAGTAAAGGATACCAACCTATGATGTTCATATAGATGGTACCGGTCTTGTTGAGATAGGTTGTTGATTCGGTTACATTATAAAAAATGCTCTGATAGTTTTCTGCGGCCTGGGCTTTGATTGTTCCAGTATAGCCATCCAGGGTCATTTGTACTGTGGTCACTGCATTGGCTGGTTCAATAAAACTGCTGTAAAATTCTGTGTTTGAAAAACTATTCCAATAATTTCCACCATTGGGATTGCCGGCCCAGTAAGGATTTGCTGGAAACTGATTCCACGTAGCACCATCATAAGACACCTGAGCTGATAGTTTGGTAGTGGGTATAGTAAGAGGAGCACTGGGCACATACTGTGGCAATACGCTGTCCACAATGTTCACAGGAGCACGGGCTCCGGCTTGGGCATTGGTAAACACTGCTTCGGTTAGTCCACCTGGTTGTGTTCTTTGTATGCTGTAGTTGGCTGGTTGTGCCAGCACTTCCAACAATTCTGGACTGGTCAATGTAACTTTGACTCGTCCGGTGGGTGCATTTAGTATGACCATTGATTTTTCTAGTAACACACGATCACCTTCGGTGTTAACCACACGGAAAACAAAAGTGTTATCAGTGATATTAACAGGTTTTTCTTGTTGATTAATGAACTCAAATAACAGCACATTGTCAACGCCTTTGTTTATAGTTAGTTGTTTTGCGTACACAGGATCATACCTATAGATAAAAGTTTCGCCCGCACCAGTATCCATGAGCAACACTCGAGTGATTTGCTGATAGATATAGACTTGGGTGGAATACATACAGTATATTTAGCGATTTTAGATTACACTCACAAAACGGTTTGGTAAATATGAGCACGATATGACTAACGATTTTTTCGAAAAACTGGCAGAAAAATACCCATTTATAACCTTGTGTGTCTACGCCACCACAGAATATGTGGGCATTGTACAAAATCAAGATGACGCCATAACCACCATCTACGACTTTGGTGCTATACAGGACATAGAAGTCAAGCGTCGGTTCTTAGAACTAGCCAACACCTGGTGGTGGGAAAGCAATAGAACTGTGCCCATAAACATATTCCTCAAAGGTGATTGGGATATTTTTAAACCGTACCTACGTACTTTTACCAACAAAGATCTAGAAGTGCTACACGGACCTGTATGCAGTCTATTAGAAATGAGCCGTAAAAAAAGCAAAAGAAAATCAATTACTTTGGTCAGACGGGTTGATTAATTTGATGAATTATTTGATGCCAACGTTCAAAATAGGTTATTAAATCAGATTCATCTGTTTCTGGCAAATTTAACCAACTTCTGCATGCGTTAAATTGATTTATAAAATTTTGACTAGATTTATAATTATTTTCTACATTCCACATTAATAATTGCTGATTGGTATATCTCTGTTGAATGATACCTACACTATCTATAAATAATTTGTCCCAAAGTGGTTGTTGGTCAAACCATCTTGATATTTCATAATTAAATTCATTTTTAAGTTCATGTTTGATGTTGTCGGGTAATTGTATAAATTCATCTTGTGAACTTGGCGGCACAGATGGCCAGGTTGGATCTTTTATCTTGTTCCAATAAGATAATAGCTGTGTTGAAACTTTTTTATGATGGTTAATTCTTTTATTAATAAAATTTCGATAGTCGGTAAACACTATAACTTTAGCATTTGGCCAAAATTTAAGGATGGCTTCAAGATAAATTGTCGAATTTGCCACTAAAAACATATTTAATTTTTTATCAATGATTTTGTTTATAACGCTATCGAACTGAAATAATAATAATTCATGATATTCTACTAGATATAAATTATTGTTTACCCCAAATAAATTAGAACATCCAAGACTAAGATCATTCCACTTGTTATTTTGTTGAGAAATATTTAATTGATCATGTAGATATTGAATTTTATCATAATAATTAAACTTACCTTGTAGTTGCTTATTAACCAACTGCGCATCTCTAAATACGCATTGGTCGGATAGCGAAAGACAATTAATTAAAAAATTTCCGCCCGCATTATTAGGATAACATAAAATTGTTATGTTTTCGTAATTATTTGGATAATCAAGCATAATTAATCAAGTTCATATGTAGTGCCACCAACCTAGCATAACTAATTGCATGTGATTTTTTAAACGTATATCCCTGACTGTCATCGCCGTTCCATACCGACTCAAATACTTCTGCCCATGATCGATTTTGTAGGTGTGCTTTACCTGGGCGTATAATACTAATAAATGCCGCCATTCTTGGAATTGAATCTGGCTTCATTGCGGCTAGTAGATCTGTATAATTACCCACGTGAACTAATTGCTTGGCCCAGTCCGCATCAGTCCATAAGCGTGACCAGTTGGGCTCTTGTGCTAGCATCTGCTCGTAGTGTTCTGAACATTTGATCAATTGATAAACACTCATGTTCAACAAGTCAATTTTAAAATAGCCAAGTTGTTCTGCTTGCTCATAATCAATTGCGGCACACTCATTTACCGGATCATAAGGAATGTCTGTAACATACACCCCACTGTTGTGTCGACGCACTTGTCCCTGGTGCAGTTGTCTAGCTGGGGTAGCTTGTATTAACTGTAACAGTTGATCTCTATCGGCTAGGTCAATATCAATGTCTGCGCTCATAGTTGTATTTTATTGTATTTTACTATTAAAGTCAATGTTTAATTTTGTTTTTATAAGATCATGCAATTGCTTTATCGACATGTTATCACATGCACAGATTAAAAAATTGTATTGATTTTGATTAATTAATGACCTAGCCTGATCACTTTTAAACACAGCATAATTGGAATTTAACCAATCAATAGCAACAACTGCCTGTTGATATCTGGTCGCATGATCTGTGGTTTGATCAAACTGTTTGAGATCGTCTGGCAACAAGTTCCATGCAGTATAAAAACCAATGTCGTTATAAAGTTGATTGAGATTTGATCCACCAATTGGAAATGGTAAACTGCCTGCATAAAAACATTTGAGAGCTTTTTCGGTGATAGCCAGTTCATTGTTTTGCCAAGTAGATTCTGGAAATATTACACAAGCGTATTCAAAATATTCTGGCATAATAAAATACCCAGGCAGAATCTCGCCAAATTTTTCATCTATTCCAATTTTTACACTGTTATTATAATATTGATCTGGCTGTGGAATTGAATTATCTTGATATTGAGCATTGACCCAATCTCTAAATTGAGTGTCTTCTACCGATTCCCACCGAGCAGTATTTAATTTGTGTATAGTTGTACCAATATTAGACAACCGCAAAATATTTGGAATTTGTTGTTCTAATAATTTAAAAAAATAATGCCGATGTGTTCTGACAGATCCATTTATTGCAATCAATTCCGTTTTTCTATAAATTGACCTATTTTTAATATTTTCATAGTATTGTGGATAAAAGTGCCTGGTCCAGTAGTCTCGACAAGTTTGTACGTTGTGTGGAAACCATATAGCTTTGTGTTTTAGCGGATGCGATTCTGTAAGGTAAGTGTTGGTGATCAAATAAACATTTTCTCGATTAATTAAATTACCCATGGCCTCGGTAGATCCTGTCAACGGTTCTCCGCCATTACAAAAAAAGATCAAATCATATTTTGCCAACTGTTGTTCCGAATAACCGGCGGGCATATAGTCACATAAGATATTAAAATCTTCAGACAAATGCGGTGCATTGACATGTATTTCAACTGGTGATTCATAGTTGGGCATTAAACTTTGTAGAAGCCCATACCATGCATCAAAAATTTGTTCCCCAATACCGTTATTTTTAATAGTTAAATTAATTTTCATTGGTTTTACTTTTTAATATTATATATTGATCAACCGAATGAACAAGTTGTCCTTGATAAGTTGCCCCAGTGTAAGGAGGATGATACATTGCTCTTATAAATTTTTCAACTTGATCAATAGTCCACTGATTCTGGATCTCTCCATTGAATGGCATAGATTTGTCATAATAATGTCCTAATTTAGAAAGTGTTGTTCCAACTGTGTTGACGTGATCAATCACATATTTAAGATTAAATACTGCATTGTTAATAATTTGTCTATGCAAACTAAAAGCAGTGTCATCTGTTAAGATTTTAAATCTCTGTTGTAACAGAATATTTCCACAATCAAAATTTTTGTTTATGTGATGCCAGGTGTAACCGCAGTGCGAGTCTCCATTGATAATGGCCCAGCTTACCATCCAGCGTCCTCGATAGTCTTCGGTTATTGCAGTATGTAGATTTATTGCTGCTGTTTGAACACTGTCCAACGTTGATTGAGACACTAGATAGGGTATGCCCCCAATGTTGATCAACAGTTCTGTTTTGTTGTCTTTTACAAATTGCAACAGTTCATGATCATTGCGTATTTGAGTGAAGGATAGATTATAAGTTTTGCAGAAATTTTCTAAAATAAAATCATTATCTTTATAATTGATTACTGCAATGTTTTTAGGAGTGTATTTTAACTCAAAAAGTTTGTTAACAAGTAAAATTGCATCATGGTTGCAGGCACTGATAACAATAGATTGATACATTACCACCCGGCCTTTGTTAATATATCTCGAGCATACTCTTGGTCCGCTGGGTAGTCTTTAAATTTTTTCATCCAAAAATCTGTATCTATGTAGGGCCATACCATAGCCACCTGTGTAGCATCTAGTTCGGCTAAAAATTTCTGTCCAGATTCACTGTTATATATAATCCAAGGACTGACGCGGCCTGCGGTCACAGCGTAGACCATAGCATTGGTGTTTCCATAACGTAAACAATCCTCAGCAGGATGTCCAGACTTTTCACTCCAATCAATACCAAACTCCATTGCACGAGCCAAGGCATCATTGATATTTTCCACACGCAAATAATCTAATAGATATTCTGTATACACACTGTCTTTACACCAGTGGTCAATCTTTTTGTTTTGTTTTAATACCCATTCGGTAAATCGAGCTGGATTAATGGCCTTTACACCGACACAATAACGACCAAACTTTACAAAGGCTTTGTAATAAGGACTATCGCAAAAGTCATCATGGGTTTTTAACTTAGCACTACCTTGTGTAAGTTCATAAAATTTAATATATGAATGGAACCCTAAGCGTACACCGGCTTCGTCTCGTTCCATACGGCGGCGGCGCGGTTCACATGAATGCACCGCAAGACTGGACTCCTTCATAAAGTCCTTCCGACAATACTGACAGGTATATTTCATTTCTTGGCTTCTTGCCCTAGCT